>Ga0233413_10000198_pt1 | contig 32126 bp, 35 predicted proteins | sample Na_anoxic_6_MG_FD_189019 | JGI IMG/M metagenome (GOLD analysis project Ga0233413, IMG submission 189019) | Seawater microbial communities from Saanich Inlet, British Columbia, Canada - Na_anoxic_6_MG | ecosystem: Environmental > Aquatic > Marine > Inlet | place: Canada: British Columbia...
GTAAACCAGTTGTTTCAGTATCAAATACTAAGAATCTCATTGTCTATTACTTATTATAAAAAAGATTTTTATAAATCAATTTTTACTCTATGATTTAATTATAATCACGACATATACCGAAAGTCTTACGATGCCATTTAGTAATTCCGTGTTGTTTAATCCCTTCAATATGCTGTGCGGTTCCATAACCTTTATTACTAGCCAACCCGTATAAGGTGTTTAAATTTTCGTACTTATCACACAATTCGCGTATATATTTGTCTCGTGATACTTTAGCTAAAATAGACGCAGCTGCTATTGAACTATAAGTGTCATCTCCTTTTTCAATACATACATGACTAACTGTCTCATTTTCAAAAGTATAAGGGGTAAAATAACTCCCATCAACCAATATCATTTCAGGTCTCACTTGTAAATTATCCAATGCTTTGTGCATAGCGCCGAACGTGGCATTAAAGATATTTACTTCGTCTATTTGAGTTTCATCAAAATAACCGACAGACCAATCAACCGCGTTCTCCTTAATATAATCGAAAGCTTGCAATCTTTTTCTTTCGGATAATTTTTTACTATCTCTCATCAATGAATGATCGAAGTCTTTGGGAGGCAAAATAGCCGCACCAACATAAACCCTTCCAAATAAGGGACCTCTGCCTGCCTCATCAACACCAACTTCTAAACTATCTTCAGCATAAAAGCTTTTCAAAATTTTACGTGTACTTCGAATGCCTTTTCTTACTTTAGAACTCATTTTTGATATAATTATAAATTTTTACATTTATATCAATTTAATTAACGACATTTGACATTGTGTCTTAACATATATACTCCACCTGCACATCCACGAGATCTAGGTGCTTGTGGGATTAGTAGAAATCCGCGATTGGCAACACAAGTGGCTTGCAATGTTATTTTATTAAGAACTCTGTGTTGTCCTGTTGGTGCCCTTGTTATTTGGTCCACACATCCAACGGCGGCATTTCCAGCAACACGAGTTTGATGTATACGCCAACTGCTAATAAGACTACCAGTGCGGTTGAGTGTTCCTTGCATTTTAAGCCCGGGTTGGTTTCTGTTAACCGATCCTGTGCGTTGTCTAGCTCTTCCGTAATATTTTACCATTATATAATTGTAAAAGAAAAAAATTTAAGAACAACATTTAGTTTTATTACTATTCGGATTCTGACAAGTACCTAAACAAGCATTTCTAGGATGATTTTTGGTCATTGTTATTGTACAACAAGTACAATGATTGCCCGTCTGTGTATTTTTACATATGGCATTCGCAGTAGGCCATAACTTTGCATTACGCGGTCGAGTTGCAGAAGGTACATAGTGCACAGCCATTTGATTTCTATTTTGGACACGCCTAGTAATAGCTCTTTTAATAATACTAGACCTTGATCCAACACCTCCTAAAGCTAGGGCTCTTTTTCTTCCTCGATTGGGAGTAAATGAACATAATCCTCCCCGTTTACATCCTCTCGGCTGCATACCAAAAGGTTGAATGGCAGGACCACAACAATAAGATTTATCACAGGCAGCAGTTGTATCACAAGGTGCTTGATTTAAATTTTTTTTGATACTGCTACTAGTAGCAAAGATATGAAAACCGTTTCTAGCTCTTCCATGTGTTTGTGCTGGCATATATGATATATGGAGAGATTTATTCTTAAATATTTCTTTGATTTTTTCTAACTCATTATATATAATGAAATTCGACAAATCAATATTATTTTTTATCATATTAGCAGTTGCATTATTGTCCACATTGGGAATGAATATTAAGGAAGGATTGACATCCGATTCTTCGACACACACAAGAGAAAGATACAGGAAAGAGATGGCTAGACGCTCCGGTGCTGGAGCTAATGATGGAGCAAATACAATAAGCTCAATAGAGGCACAAGCTCCAACAAATTATGATAACACCGATGATAGTACTTATAAAAAATATTGGTCAGAAAGGCGGGGTATTAGACGAGTAGATATTCAAGATGGCGATGAAGATTTATATGTTCTAAAATCTTCTATTGTGCCTCCCGTATGTCCTAAATGTCCGCAACGTTCGGCTTGTCCTAGACAAAAACCTTGTCCGCCGTGCCCGGCTTGCGCAAGATGTCCAGAACCAGCTTTTACATGTAAAAAAGTACCAAACTATAATTCAATGAATAATCAATATTTACCACTTCCTTGGTTATCGCAGTCCCAATCTTAGAAACAACAATTTGAAGGTATTTTAAGCTTGCCTATTTTATATGGTTTCCATAATTCTTTAGCGTGGGTAGAATGCCATTTGAAAATTTCAGTGACATCTGTTCCTGCTTTAGATAAAATAACAAATTCTCCACCCGGGTGATGACTAATGAATTTAGTAACATCATAAACATTATTATTTGCAACAACCCAACAACTCTCTTTCGTGTTATTCTCACTTACTTCTTCAACTGTATAAAATGTCATTTTATTATTAAAAAACATTTTATATTTAGACGGTTTGTCTTTTTATGAGACATTTTTTATCCATTTGAAAACTTTTACCCCCTTTTGATTTAGGCACAATTTTAACAATACATTTTGATTTCGCACCATATAATGGTTCAGTACAACCTTTTTCCTTCCTTTTTTTAGTCTTATTAACAGCCGCTTGTATTTTACGCGTTGAAAATTTCTTATCCTCTGTACATCTTGATCTAAAATGTTCATATCTTTCGCGGATATCACAATATCGTAATCCGGATTTTTTCCCTAACATTGTATTTACTAATTCATGCAACTTAAATACCCAGCGCGAAAATGTTCTTCTATTTTTCATTGTGGCATTGGTTAAAGGTAATGCTTTAAAGTTTTTTGTTAAATTATCCCTACAATGCCGGCACGGCAAAACATAACGCATACTTAATATAAAATTTTTATAATGTTTTTTATCTGCCGGAGTTGGTTTAATAGGATAATTAAAACTCATAGTATGGAGGTAATGCCACAAAGGAGGTCCCCATACCGATGTTACCATACCATCACCGCTCTGATAATGTTTTTTTGTATATATCTTCCTTTTATGTTTCTTTCGTTTTCTGGTTTTAGCCATTAATATATTAAAGTCAGAAAAAAAGATTTACGAATTAATTATGGACATTAATTCGTCATTAAAATTTATATCAGTGTCAATATTTACATTGAATTTAATCTTCCATAACGCACAATATAAATCTTTTTCATTGTGATATTTAGTAATATTCAAATATACTAATTTTCCTTGATAGTTTCGTATCCACATCTTATTTTATACATATCATTACTACTTTATATTCGTTTGAACTAATCTTACAAGTTTCTATCTTTATATAAAATGAGTGAAATGATGGCAAATGCAAAACATACTGTAATGCAAGCAGTAACAAATAAAAAATTTCTAATTATCCTATTCCTTTTGGTCTTGTTTATTGCTTTGGCATTTTGGGTATATACAACTTATATAGCTCCTAAATTAAATCCTGAATATAAAGACAATAAAGAATTTATTGGTGATGGTGATGATGAAGGTGCCGTAACAAATGCGAACATTTACGCATTCTATACTGATTGGTGTCCTCATTGCAAAACAAATATTATAGCCGCCGATTCAGGTTGGAAAAAGACAATGGATAAATATAATGGACAAAAAATTAATGGGATTACTGTAACATTTGTAGAAGTAAATGGAGAGAAAGAAGAGGGTACTTTGCAAAGTTTTGAATCAGACCATAGCGTAAATATCACTGGGTTTCCAACAATTTACTTGGTTAAAGGAAATAGCGTTATTGAATTCGATTCGGATATTACGCAAGATAATTTAACTAATTTTTTAAACACTACCCTTTAGATTTATAAGAAATAAATAATTTTGCACATTCGCGACCTTTATTTATATACGATTGTCGAAGAGCTTTATCATTTATAATTTTCGCCCCAACATCCATATTCATAGCATCGCATGGTACTATAACTTCATTTGTTATCTTATTTACAGGGTCTTTTCTCGCAACTCCGACTAATTTATCAAACATATAATAGCTGTAATATAAGATATTGGTAGATTGATCAATGTTTCTAGTTTTATTTTTATTTAAGTGAAATTGAACCCCTAAAATTTCATCTTCTTTAGCCCCATCTTCTATGCAATAATCCAATGGATAATTACATAAAACACCACCATCAACTAAATATGTTTCATTCATAAATGTTGGTTGGAAAATAAAGGGTATAGAGCAAGTTATAAAAATAGCATCAATTAATTTCAGATTTGGATGAGATTTATGTGATAATTTTACAACATCAAATGTATTCACATCCACTGCAAAGAAAAACAAATGAATGTTAGAAAATTTATAAAATTCAGTTAAAGTGATATCGGCCGATAATTTTTTTGCTTTTAATAATTTAGTAAAAAATAACTCTATATAAGACGAATCTAAAATTCCTTTTTTTGGAATCATATTGAACATCATGTCTGCTGAAAAGATAATATCTCTATCCCAGGGACGTTCTATGACATATTCTAGTATAGTACTCCAAGGTAATTTTAAACACAGCAAAACACCAACAAAACCCCCCACAGATGTGCCATAAATTGTTTCAATATTTTTAATATCGAAAAAATTTTGTTCAAATAAATAATCAAGTACACCCATCGTATATATACCGTTATACCCACCACCACACATTACAATATGTTTGATTGTCATATTATAATGTGACATCGTTTATTTTTTAATAGTTTTTTTCTCATATGATTCTAATGAATAACGACGAACTTAGAGATAAAATAAATCTAGATGATCTTTACAACAGAACGCGTCAAACAAACGATTTACGTCTTCTTGTTTATAAAAAAATACTAAATCGAACTCATCAAAAAATAAAATATGTGTCACGGCAAAAAAATACGGAACATTATTGTTTTTTTGTAGTTCCTGAATTTTTAGTAGGAACACCTCGTTATGATTCGGCAGCGTGTATTGCATATATAATGGACAAATTGAGTCAAAATGGTTTTATAACTAAATACACTCACCCCAATTTACTATTTATTTCATGGAAACATTATATACCAAAGTATCAAAGAAGCGATTTTAAAAAGAAATATGGATATACTATTGATGGTTTTGGAAATTATGTGGAAGAAACAAAGAAACTTGAGAATAAGGTCACTGATCCCAAGGACATGAATAGTTTGTTATTGAGAAAAACCAATGTTCCGGTTACAGTGAATAAAAAAGAAAATAAGAATTACACGCAAGTTTCTCAATATAAACCTACCGGAAATTTGATATATAATACTGCCTTATTAAAGAAAATTGAGGGTAACAATAATAAATAATAATTTATTGGACTTAAAGAATAAAAGTGCAAAAAATTATTTAAAAGTTTGTGGTTGGAATCGAAAATGGACATTTTAAAAATGTCCAAAACGGGTTTTTGCCTCGAAATTTGGGCGCTAAAAAACACACATTTGGGACTTATCCTTGATTACTGTAGATGTGAAATAGTGTAGTGCCTTTTTTTCAGTACTAGAAGGATTTTTTAAAGATAAAAATGAAAAGGATTTAGGCAACTTTTATGTTATCCATATATAGAGAATGAAAAGTTGCAAAAAGTTGCAAAAAATATATCACTGCAAAAAGTGTAACTATACTTGTAGTAACAAATTTAATTTTAATAAACATTTATCCACTACAAAACATAAAATGGATAACTTGGATAACGAGAGGATAACACAAAAAGAGGGTTACCATTGTATGGTCTGCGGCAAGATTTATAAATATGCTTCTGGTCTCAGCAAACACAAGAAGAAATGCGTGCTTTCATCGGATGGAGGACCTTTGGAAAATGTTATAATTGAAGTTGAACCTACATCTGTAGAGAATGAACCGATTGATTTAGAAAAAGAGTTTTTGAAGCAGGAAGTTGCGGAATTAAAAATTATGATGAAACAGATTTTAAATAATCAAGTAGAATCTACAACAAATTTGGAAACATTGAAGGAGGTTATTCCAAAAATGGGAAATACTTATAATAATAGGATGTCTATTAATATTTACCTCAATGAAAAATGCAAAGATGCGATGAATCTAACGGATTTTGTGGACAATGTAAAAGTATCCTTGGAAGATGTATTGTACACTAAAAACCATGGTTTTGTGAAAGGCATTAGTAATATATTTGTAAAACAATTGCAGGATATGGAACCAACGCAAAGACCCATACATTGTTCGGATAAAAAACGGTTACAATTTTATGTGAAGGATGCTGACAAATGGGAAAAAGATAGCAGTCACGAAAAAATAGACAAAACCATTGATGATATTACATATAAACAGATTAAACAGGTTAAACTTTGGGAAAAAACCCATCCCAATTATTTAGAAGACGATAAATTACTAATGGAATGGCAGACAATGATTCGAAATATGACAGGAGGAACAGATAATCGCAACGGATTAGAAAAAGAAAAATCATCGATAAAACGCGAATTGGGAATGAGTGTCGAAGTTAAAAATGAGCTTGTAGATAAGAAAATCTAATACTTATATATATGGCAAAACAAACCAAAAAAGTTAAAAAACCCAAGAAAAATAAAACACAAAAAAAGCATTCGTCCGTAAAAAAAATGCATCATCACCAAGTGCTTTTAGAAGGCAAAAAATTACCGGAAATGTTTCATCATCCCACAGTTGGAATTCTTAGTATCCCAATGACTGTAACTTATCATAAAAACACCCATTCATATTTACCAGCTTCTTATGTTAAATGGATTGAAATGAATAATGCTAGAGTTATACCCATTCCATATGATACACCAAAAGGTGCATTAGATATGATACTTAATCAAGTAAATGGAGTATTATTTATTGGAGGTCAAGTAGATCATGGTATGATTAGCGAGGAGTATACGCATTTTATGGAAACATTTAAATATATTGTAAACCATGCAAAAAAATCCAATAATCAAAAGAATTATTTTCCTTTATTTGCAATATGTCTTGGGTTCGAGGTTTTAGGAATGATGGGAGAGGATGTACAAAAAGTTATAAATGAATTTACAACTTTGAAGGGAATATCAGATGTTGATGCACATCATTATAACTCTAAATTAAATATTGTCAAACCTGATTCAACATTCGCCAAGATATTTACAAAAGAACAACAAGATGAATTCAGAAAAACACCCTGTGTATTTCAAAATCACAGTGAAGCTTTCGCAGTCAAAGAACCGTATATGAAAAAATGGAATCAGTACTGGGACGTTATTGGTACTAGTAAGAGTAAAGATAAGAAACCAGTAGAATATGTAAGTATGTATGAATATAAAAAATTTCCATTTTATGGTGTCCAATTTCATCCTGAAAAGGTTTTATTTGAATGGCTATTAACGGAAATAGGTAGATCGCCTATTTTTAGAGAAATTTCAAAACGATTGGCTAGATTCTTTATTGATGAATGTAAAAAAAATAAAAATAAGGTCTCTGTTAGTGATTTATATATTAGAAATTATAATTTATGGTCACGCAGCGCCACTATTAAAAAAATCAATCCTAATAAAAAATTATTTAAAACAAATCATAGTGCTTTTGAAAATTCTTATTATTTTGATGTTTTATCTTAAAATATTTATTCAATATATATATGAGTGGTAAAACAACAACAGATATTAACAATAGACCGGTCATCGGTATTCTCACTATGGCATTGTCAAATTGGCTAGGAGATAATATTGATTTAAATAGTAGACGAGCCAAATCTTACTTACCAGCTGCCTACGTGCAATGGATTGAAAATAGTGGCGCAAGAGTTGTACCTATTCAATATACAACAACTGGCCCTATTTTAAAATCTTATTTATCTCAGATCAACGGTATTATTATTTGTGGAGATATATCCCCGGTTAATTATGCAAATATGGACAAAGACACCAAAATAGACCAAGAAGTCATTAGATGGATGAAGGCTGAATTTTCGATCTTTCAATGGGCAAAAAAACAAAATAATCTGGGCAATTATTTTCCTGTGTTGGGTATTGGGATGGGATACGAAGAACTTATTTTTATGAATCTTATACCCAATTATTATAGTAGAGTAACTGGTTCAAAATCGGCTATGAATTTTAATGATGAAGAAATTCCTAATGATGAAATGGTAAAGGCAGCTGATACCTATTTTGCATCTCCTTTTAAATTAACAGACACACCTGGTATTTATGGACATAGTTTATCAAAGGTCGATAAAAAATTATTCGCAACTAAGGATGTATGTTATACTACACCAGGATGGGTAATGAATACAAAAGGCGAAAAAATAGAAAAAATCAAGGAATTTATAGAGATTAACTCAGTGGGTAAAAATAAACATCTTAAAACCGAATATATCAATGCTTATTCTTTTAAAGAATTTCCTTTTTATGGAATGGCATTTCATCCCGAAGCGGTGATTTATAGTTGGATGGAAAAAAAGATTCCTCAAACAGATGTTGGTGTGCATTTTTCCCACAAAATGAGTGAATTATTTGTAAATGAATGTAGAAAAAATTTAACACAATTGGCTAGTGAGAATATTTTAATTTATAATTATACATTATTCTCTCCAGCAAAGGTATTAAAGTTATTATATCCAGAAAACTGGCAAACATTGCAATTAAAAAAACACTTTACAAATTCCTACTTCTTTGGGATTGTTCGTCATGTACAAAAAAAGAAAGAATTAAAAGATAAAAGAAAGTCTAAGAAAAAAAAAGCAGATGAATAAATTATTATTTTTTCAAATCTTTTTATATACTATTATAGTATATGACAAGAACGCGTAGTAAAAAACATGATAAAAAACATAAGAAAACAAGTAAAAAAAAGAAAAGACAATTGGTAGTGGGAATGATTTCTGTACCGTTAACACCCGGTAAAAAGTATTACCAAGTATGCGGTGATTCATACATTGCTAGTTCTCATATTAAATGGTTAAAACGATTTGGTATTAAAATTTTACCTATTCCTTACACTACCAAGAATTTCAAAAAATATATGAGCAAAATCAATGGTCTATACTTTCCTAGCGGCGGGGCTTTTGCAGGAACACAAACGGAATATTATAAATGTTGTAAAAAATTTTTACAACTCGCAATGAAGGAAAATGATAAAGGAAATCATTTCCCAATATGGGGAGGATGTATGGGTATGCAGCAACTAATGATTATTGCGGATGGACACGATGATTTAGAAAAGTTATTGCAACGATTCGATTCATTTGATAATCTTCAATCTACCTTAGATTTTACTGCGGAAGGATTAAATAGTCGAATGATGAGACGAGCTACGAAAGCAGAATTTAAGAAACTGTCAACGAAAAATTGCACATTAAATAATCATAAAATGGGTCTCTCTCCAACAAAATTCAAAAGACACCAGAATATTGATAAATTTTATAAGATTGTATCAACAAGTAAAGATAGAAAGGGACGAGATTATGTATCTACAATTGAAGGGCGATTTTATCCGTTTTATGGCGTACAGTGGCACCCTGAGCGAAGTGCGGCAATGGATTATTTTGCTAAATTTTTTGTAAATGAATTAAAGAAAAATCACACGAGAAACAAAAAATCGACACGGAAAATTTATACAAAGGAAATTGATTGTTTCAACTATAGTAATCGATTATATAAGCGATGTCGATTCTATTGGCACAAACGCACTTCTAAGCATAATAGGCGATTATGTAGTGCGGCGCAATTGCTAAAGAACGAGGCAGAGAAAAATAAAGGAAAGAAACTACCAAAGGGAAAGAAATTTACTGGTGGGGTATAATATTTTTAACAATAAATGTTGAAAATATTTTTAATGTTTTCTGTGTCTTCTTTTATGCTTTTTGCTTTTGCGTTTCATTTTGTCCACTATTCTTTTGTCTCTGCGTAGAAATTTTGAAAACCCAGGTGGGTAATCGGAAACACCGTATGTTGATTTGGCACCACCACCAAGGAGGAGGAGACCTTCTTTATAGCCACCACCGAAGACTTGGGACGTAAGACCACCTCCTCGAGTCCTGCGCCGGGTTCTTCTGTGACGAGTTCTTTTCCTTTTATGTTTTCTTCTTGTATGTCTTTTTCTTGTATGTCTGGTTCTTCCCATTATATATAGTATAATGAGAAAATTATCAATGCCTAAATTAACGGCGTCTTCTGCGGGTCTTGCGACGGCGACTATGACGACGATGTTTGGTACGTCTTTTGTGTGTCTTGCGTTTATGTTTTCTAACTCTGCGTCTTTTGGTTTTACGACCTCCACCTTGACCACAACCTTTTTTTGCACAACCACATCCCATATTATACATAAGGTATAGAAAAGATTATTTCCTCGTTTTTTTACGAGAACGGTGCTTTTTTCTACGCGCACCTCCAGCAGCTGCTGCGGCTTGTTGAGGTATTTGTGCAACCAATTGGCCGGGTTCCAATGCTTTATTTACATTTTGTTGTACTATTTTTTCGAGCTCTGGGTCGTCTTGGCCTACAACGACCTTTTCAAGTTGTGCTTCTAAAGCTTCCTTTTGTGCAATGCTATTTTTGAGCATTCTTTCTCCAACAATAGCTTCAAATAATTTCAATCCATCTTGATATTCTCTTTCACATTGTAAATATATCTTAATAATCAATTTGCGTGTTTGTTCTACTAAAGATTGGAGAGATTTACTGGTAAGTTTAGGATTAATAGTGACCATTTTGTTTTCCAATGAAGAATCAGTTGATGCAAATTTAGAGGGGGCTTCTACCCAAACAAATAATTTATCTAGAATTGCTAATAATTGTTGTTGATTCGTTTTTGTATTTTTAAGCATATTTTTAACGTTATCGGCAAATTTTACAAATAATGGATTACTGGCACTTCCTTCGTAAGATTTTTGCCAAGCAGAGTCGGGGTCTTTGCATTGTTCGGTATCGTGATATGCAATAAGTGGAATATCGCTAAATCTTTTCTTACCACTAGCATTCCATCTAGAGTAGTTTGATTTTCCGGTGAATGTTTTATAAAATATTCTCAAATCCTGATTGTAAGCAGCTCTAGAATTTTTAGACATAGTAGTAAATTTACCGGTGCCATAATCATAGATGTCATAGTATAATTTTTCCAATTCAGGCACCCCAATCTCTTGTCCCAAGGTTTTATCTTTGATCACTTCTTCGCCATAATCAAGGTCAAGGTCATCGAGTATATTCTCGTGAAGTTGTTTTGTGGTAACTTTCCTATTTAAATGACAATTGTTAACTCGCACTTTAATTTTACCTTGTTCGGTGTTTTCCGCTTTCAGAGTTTTAATGCGTCTATTACATAAGTTTACTTCGGCTAGCCTAACTTTTGTTCCTTTAGGAATCTTGGACTTATTCATAATACTCATTTCGTGTCCATCGTATTTATAAATGGGATTCACCGCTTTTAAAATAGCGGCGAATAGATGGGCAATTTTAATGTAAAACTTTGCAATACCTTTACACATGCTATCTTTTTCCCGGGGATTTTGGACATCTAATTCTGTTAGTAGTGTTTTTTCTTTTTTCTTAGTAGTTTGTGATGAAAATACACCTGGTTGAACAATTTCTCTATATGAGCCATCTGGATTATAGATTCGTCGTTCATACTCTTTCGGCGAATTTTGTTGTGACTGGTGTTTAAGCTTATTGGTAGATAAATAAATAACGGAAGATTTTTTTTTCGTATTAACCGGAACACCATCTATTATTCGTTGCGCAATATATGTGATTTCTTTTTCTTTGAGAAACTTTTTAATGATGTCAGATGTAAGAATAACAAGTTTATTACAGTATTCCTTATCACCTAATTTTTTCATATCCTGGAAATTCTGGGTAAGAATGTATTTAGTTGCTAATACGTCTAAAATATTTATTGCTTTGAGTTCTTGTCCGCTATCTTTGCTTTTAGATTGTGTGGCTCCCATATATGATAAATAAATATAATAAAAAATTGAATTAAAAGCAAAATTTAATTATGTAAATTAAGATAAATGCAAAGTAATTTTACTAAAAAGAAAAAGGATAAATCATCTAAAAAGATAACTAAAAAGTTATGGGATATCTTTAATTCGGAGGTAAAGGAAGACGATAAAAAATTAGAGTGTGTATATTCTGAACAAGTATTGAAAACCCGAGAGAAATGTGATTTATGCAATAGTGATGTAGCTTATGGCGAAGATCGATTCTTAACTTGTACTAATTTAAAATGCGGGGTTATTTACAAAGATACTCTTGATGTGTCTGCCGAATGGCGATATTATGGCGCAGATGATAACCAAACCTCTGATCCTACTCGTTGTGGAATGCCTATCAATCCATTACTAGAACAATCGTCTTATGGTTGCAAAGTAATCTGCGGTAACAGATCAACATATGAGATGAGAAAAATCAGACGATATACTGAATGGCAATCAATGCCTTATAAAGAGAAATCTCAATATGACGAATTTCAGAGAATTAAGGCATTTTCATCAACGGCGGGTATTCCTAAAATGTTGGTTGATGACGCACTTAGATATCATAAGAAGATATCAGAAATGAAAACATTTCGAGGATGTAATAGGGATGGGGTTATTGCAGCATCGGTGTATATAGCTAGTCGGATAAGCAATTTCCCAAGAACAGCGAGGGAAATAGCAACAATCTTTCATTTGGATAATACGGCAGCAACGAAGGGGTGTAAAAATGCAATTCATTTGTTAAATAATATGGAGAAGGATATGGTAAACACCGATAAGACTTATTTCCATAATACCAAACCAATCGCGTTTATAGAGCGTTATTGTAGTAAGTTAAATATTAATAAGGAATTGACAAAGGTAAGTGAATTTGTAGCATTGCGCGTAGAGAAGATGAATTTGATGCCTGAGAATACACCACATTCGGTAGCTGCTGGTATAATTTATTTCATAGCTCAAAGTTGTCACTTGAATATCAGTAAGCATGATGTTAATTTTATTAGTGAGATAAGCGAAGTTACGATTAATAAATGTTATAAGAAATTATTGTTGTTGCAGAGAACTAAATCAACATCGTTGATCCCATCTGTGATTTTAAAAAAATACAAGGCGTAATTGTATAAAATTAATAATCTTTAAATATTTTAATGGCCTCCACAGATGTTAATCCTCCGGAAAAAGTATTCATAGTACCTTATCGCGATCGTGAGCCACATAAATTAGTTTTTACACGCGTAATGCCCTATATTTTAGGAGATTCAAACTATCGTATTCTATTCCTACATCAACATGATAGCAGACCATTTAACAGAGGTGGTATGAAAAACATTGGGTTTCATTATGTAAAGAAAAAATGGCCTGAACATTGGAAGAATATCACATTAATTTTTCACGATATTGATTTTATGGCATACAAGATTGGTCAATTTAGCTTTGATACAAAACATGGTCAAGTGAATCATTTTTATGGGTATCCGCATACATTAGGAGGTATTTTTGCGATTAAGGGAAGTGATTTTGAGAAAACAGCAGGGTTTCCTAATATATGGACTTGGGGTCTTGAGGATAATGTTTTGCTCGAACGGGTTAGAGCAAGTGGTATGAAAATAGTATATCCACAGTTTGTACACGCGCAAAAAAACACAAAGAACATCATAGGATTATGGCATGGATGGGACAGATTATTAAATCCTAACACTGGGCTCCAAAAACTGCACTATCAAAGGGATAGTTTATGGACAATGTTGTCAATGAAATGGAATGATGTAAAATTAGAGGATAAAATTTGGATGGTAAATGTTACTGATTTTGATGTTCCTATCACCGATAAAAATCCTATCGTTAAAAATGCCAAAGTACAAAATTCAAGGATAAATAGACGGTTTAAAAGTTGGAGAGGATTAGCGCAGAGACAACGACAACAACAACAAATTAATAAACACATGAACCAACAAGGAAGAGGGGGATTATTGATTAAATGGGGAAGAAAATAATATAAAAATATATTTAATTATACTATTAAATGTATTTGAGTCATTCTGGTAAAATACCAATTAAAAGTAAACCTGATCAAAAGAAAATCTATTTAATTTATCAATTTTTCGTACACAAAGACAAGAAAAGGAATATTGAATTGCGCAAATGTTTACGTTTTAATGTAGAAAATACTTACATAGATAAAATTTATTTATTGAATGAAAAAATATATAATAAGGAAGAATTGGGTGTAGAAAGTGATAAAATAGATCAAAGAATTATAGTTAATAGAATTAAATTTAAGGATGTATTTAAATTTGTAGAAAAAGAGCAGTTAAACGGTTATATAATAACTTGTAATGCAGATATTTTTTTAGATAAAACAGTTAATAATCTAAGAACAAGCGAAATGTCCAAAAAGAAACAAGTACTAACTCAGTTGCGATTTGATTACACAAACAAACAATTGGGAAAATGTAAATTATTTGGCCCTAGGGCGGATAGTCAGGATACTTGGATTTGGCATTCTAAATTTAATCCATATAAAGAGGCGAAAATATTTAATTTTATGTTTGGCAAGCCTGGGTGTGACAATAAGTTGATATATTTATTTAATATTCTAGGATTTGAAGTATTTAATCAGCCCTATTTTGTAAAAACATATCATATACAACAATCGGAACAAAGAGATTATGGAAGTGATATGTTACCGAAGCCGTATATGCTTGTATCTCCATTTATAACAAATCGTCTATTCTTAAATACAGCGGCATGGGGGACTGTTGGTTGGAGATTGATAAATACTCATAAAACATCAATTGAAGCAGTGACTTTGAATTTTTCAAGATTTATGTTCAAAAATGATAATAAAACACTTGGGTCATATTTAAAAACAAAAATTGCAAATGATGATACATTTTTAATCCCGAAAACAGATAAAGATGGTATAATTTTAACGAGTATTATTTTGATGCTCAATAATGTGACACAAGGAACTTTTTTTCAAACAGGACAAGTAACGCCCGAATATCAAAGTAATATACAAGCGAAGCATTTTTGGAATATCATGTTAAGTTTGGTTCAAGGAGTACCGCAGTTGGGATTACAACATACTGGAGATCTAATTGCATTTTCAAATGCAATCATGGATTCATTTAATAAATCAGATATTTGTATGGGATTTTCTACGTGGGATTCAACATTCAGGGAGTTAATGAATGAAAATAAGTCAGATTTTTATAAATCTATATTTGATGTTTTAAAGAAGAAACAATGGGTAAGTAGCACAGTAACAAATATTTTCAATCATTTACACCACAATCCTTGGATAAAGCAATTGAATAATCAGAAGTTGTTAATAATCTCTTCAAATGCAGAAGAAATAGAACAACAAATCAAGACAGTCAAACTGAAAAACCTGTATGGATTCGATATATTCGCCAATTGTGAATTTTGTTTTATCAAGTTTTCTACTTGGAATACTCATACGCAAGAACAAATCGTAAATAAATTAGGAGACTTTGATATTGCTTTATGCGAAGGGGGTGTATACGGTCCTATTATTTCCAATTATGTTTATGGTATAGGAAAATCGGCAATTGATATAGGAGACATATTGCCGCTATATTTCGGCTTATGGACTAACAGTAATATGAAATCTAAAAAAGAGATTATTCAGTTATATTTGAATGAATACTGGAAAAAACTATAAATACATAAATATATATTTAAAATTTTGTTAAAATATATATTTAAAATGAGACCCTCTTCCTTTTGTTGTTTATCAACCTATACATGCCACCATGAATTATTTGGTTTATTATTAAGTTTATCAATATATCACCCTGGAGAAAAAATGCATTGTTTGGTGGACAGTAAAACAAAAAAAGCCATCGATGAATCAACACCAAAGATACAATTAGATATAGTATGGCACGTAAAATTAGACAAATATTCGGGTATGAATCGCAGAGAAATGGAACAAAAAGGCATTTGGTCTGATTTCCAAATGATGAAAGCCGAAGTAATAGATTTGGCATTACAAACAGACTCAGATACATTATTTTTAGATGCTGATATGATTGTATTAGACACGATAGATGATATAGATAAATCAAAACAACTTGGTTTATCACCCCATTATATTAAGAAGAGAGATACTGATTTATATGGGTATTATAATGGGGGTATGTTATGGACCAATCAAAAAACACTCAAGGATGATTGGATTCAATTTACAAAAACATCTAGATATTTCGATCAAGCTTCAATAGAGGACTTAGCAAACAAGTATTCTTTTTTCACATTTGGAGAGAATTATAATTTTAGTTGGTGGCGTGTTGCACAATCGGATATTCCGCCCCAGGCAATAATATCAAATATATCAGTTAAAAATAATAAGTTGCATTATAAAAATAAGCCATTGAAGATAGTTCATACGCATTTTCACGATAAAACGGGAACTGTTGGTAAATTTAATCAACTTATGGTTAATTTATTAACGCAAATTAAAGATTATAAATCATTAATGATAATTTCAAGAATGGTTGATAAAAAATGGATAATACAACTTCCTAGGCAACCTATGGGCGGTAAATGGGTTCATGATAACGATAGTTTTAGAGAATTGATTATGTTATTGAAAAATAAAGATGTTGATGTTGAATTAAGTAAAAATAGTGGTCATGTTTGGATAAAACCTAATGTTTTGTTATATGATAGACCTACTTTGTATTGGTCTGACGCATTGAATAACCCAAGTTTAGTCATGCTAGGAAATGGTAGTATGAAAGAAGAAGGTACAATTTTAAAACAAAAGGGGTTAACTGTTAAACCTTGGATATTTTGGCCCAGAAGACCAATGATACTGGAGAAAGTATTAAAAGAGAATAAAATTCTTGGTTACGATGAACGGAAATCCACAACTGTTTTTATAGGGAATTATGAAAATAATGTACAACAAAAATATCGACAAACTAATCATGATTGGAAATCTGTGTTAGATGAATATCATTGTACATCAGGACATAAACATAAATTCACGCAAGAAGAATATTTGATGAAATTACGAGGGAGCAAATACGGTTTATGTTTGCGAGGATTCGGAAGTAAATGTCATAGAGAAGTGGAATTAATGGCATTTGGTACAGTGCCAATTGTAACACCAGAAGTATCAATTAAGGATTATATGGATCCTCCTGTAGAAAACGTACATTATTTGAGTGTGAAATCACCCGAAGATTTAAAAGAAAAAGTTGCAAATATTTCAGAGGAACAATGGGAAAAGATGTCGAAGGCTTGTTTTTCTTGGTATCAGAGAAATGTGCATTCAGATAATTGTTGGGAGAATATGGTTTCTAATATTCTAACTTAAATAAATTAATACAAGATAATACATATGACACATTATGATAAAAAATATTTTGATTGGCAAAAACAGATAGGAGTTATAGGGGGATATTTAAATAAATTTAAATTTGAGTCACACGTCAAAGATACTGATATTTTAATGGATTTCGGTTGCGGCGGAGGTTATTTATTGAATAATTTTAATAATAAACAAAAAATAGGCTTTGAAATCAATAAAACTGCGTGGGATGAATGTAAAAAACGTGGAATAGAGGTATATGACAAATTTGAGGACATAGAAGATAATTCTATTGATACGATAATTTCAAATCATGCAATGGAGCACGTCCCTTTACCTTTGAATACTTTAAAAGATTTATACGATAAATTAAAGATAGGTGGAAAGATAGTGATAGTGATACCTTGTGAACAACCTTCTGAAGGTCAGTTTTATTACAAAGCAGGTGATATAAACCAACATTTACACACGTGGTGTCCAATGTCATTCGGAAATTTAGCTACGTTGGCTGGGTTTAAAGTTATTGAATGTAAACCATTTCAACATCAGTGGTGTCCGGATTTTAAACAAAATTGGAATAAACCAAATTTTCATCAAAGATGTCGTGAACACGCTATTAAAAATAAAAATTGTCAAGTTAAATTAGTTGCTACAAAGTAAATTAAACACATTCTATTAATATTAATATAATGTGTGGTATTATAGTATCCGATTTATCAATACCTAGAACGGCATATAAGTTTATAGAAAAACGTGGTCCAGATAATACCAATGAAGTACGATACAATGATATTAATTTTGTCCATTTTTTATTACATTTGACAGGTGAAAAAAGAATACAACCTATTATAGACAATAATATAGCGTGTATATTTAATGGAGAGATTTATAACTATAAAGAAATTTTCGCAGAAGCAAAATCAGACGTTGATAGCATTTTACATATTTATAAAGAAAAAGGTGTAAAAGGTTTAAGGGATTTAGATGGTGAATTTGTAATAGTGTTATTTGATTTTAATAGAAATGAGATTATAATTTCTAGTGATATTTTTCACACAAAACCGTTATTCTATAACTTAAATGAAAATATTGTAATATCAAGTTATGAGAGTGCGTGTCAAATTATCAAAAAGAATACATATACGAGTATTAATCCAAACGAAATTTTAGTTTTTAATTTATTTACACGTGAGTTAAAGAATAAATTAGTGTTTCATGAATTCGATTTAGAGCAAAAAAAGAAGAATTATGATGATTATATAACTGCATTTGAAAAAGCAGTTATCAAACGATACCCAGAATATAATAAACCATTAGTGACATTAAGTAGTGGTTTAGATAGTGGTGCTATAGCGTGTTGTTTGAATAAGTTTAATAAATCAAGTTTATTTGTGAGTATTCCTAAGAATGAAAACATGCAAACACTAAAAAGTAGGAAAGTGATATTAAAAGACAATCATAAATTTATTAATCTATCAAATGAAGAAAAAACTTATTATTTTAGTTATTTGGATAATAATTGCGAACCTTGTATATGGGATTGGAGATACCATATAAGATTGAACCATTATGATAATGCATTTAAAATGGGTTCTATGTTGGGAAAAAGTAAAATAATTACCACAACAAAACAAAATGAGCCAAATATTAGGGTTCTTTTTTCCGGAATAGGTGCGGATGAAGTGATGGCTCATAATTCTTATTACAGTTGTGGTTGGGGAAATGTAGATGTTTTTCCTAGTAATCTGGAAGAAGTTTTTCCTTGGGTAAATTTCTACGGGGGAACGATGGATAATTATTTACGAGGTGATGAGTATATAGGAGGTTGTTTTGGATATGAAACACGTTATCCATTTTGTGATAAAAAGGTAGTTCAAGAATTTTTATGGTTAAAACCAGAACTTAAAAATAAGTTTAATGGTTCAAATTACAAACCTGCTTTATTATATTATTTAACCAAAGAAAGATTTCCCTATTATAATAGAAAATTAGGCTTTAATGTTTGATCTATAATTATTAATATAAATATAAATCATAGTTAAAATATATATAATGTCAAACCAAATGTTAAATTGTTTGGAGAGTAAAAATATACCTATATTTAATTTAAAGCATGACACAAGTAATGTTGATTTAATAACAATTAGAAATGTATTAAAACAAAATGGAATAGTAGTTTTAAAAAATTATTATTCAAAGGAAGAAGTAGTAAGTATGAAAGAAGAAATAAAAAAATTTGATGAAAAGTTTATCAAAACAAAAAATGTTGAAAATTGCTCAGGTGATTTCAGATTATTTCATGTTGAAAGGTACTCTGCTTTACTAGAAAGGTTGATTTCTAATAATGATTTATTTAATAAAATTGCGTCATTTTATAAAGATCCAAGGCATTTTAATAAAAAATTATTATTAAATAAATTAGTATATGATGCAGAGAATATAACCAGCAGTGGCGGTGGATGGCACAGAGATAATCATCATTGTCAATTTAAAACATTGGTTTATATGTCTGATGTAGAGTTAGGAAATGGTAATTTTCAGTTTATAGTAAATTCAACAATTAAAGATATTGGTATACCTCCTCATTGGAGTTATAATGACACGAGATATGCGGATGAAACTATAGATGATTTATTGAGAGATAATACCAATGATTGTAAATTATATGATATCATAGGTGAAGCTGGTACAGTAGTATTTTTTGATGCAACGAATATACATCGTGGTAAAGTAATAGAAAAAGGTGAGCGTGTTGCTTTAACACAGTATTATTTTACTTAATCAATTTGATAGCGCTATCTATATAAAGTTTAAATTTACGTATTTGATCATTATACACTATTTGAGCATCGACACTATTTTCTTTAACCCATAAAACATTTTTATTATGCCCTGCTATATTTAATTGTAACACTTCATTTTTACTTTCTTTTATAAAATCTTCAAAAGAACATTTGTAATTTAATTTTTCGTAAAAATGTTTCATTAACTTTTTAAAAGTATAAATGCTGGATATATTTTGGATATTTTTTTCCTCACACTTATATTTTTTTTGTAGTAGAAAAGCATTATTTAGTTGGGTATCAAAGTTGTTATAATTATATAATGTGTATCCATTTTGTGGTAGATTATCTAATCCTCCACCTTTTAAATTATCTTTCACAAATAAATAACAACCACAACATATAGCTTCATGTATGGCTCTACAACCACCTTCGTTTTCCGCACCATGTATAAAAATTTTTGAATTGTTTTCAAGTATAGCAATTTCTTCAAAATCTAGTCCAAATGTTAATTGATTTGTTTTAATATTATCGGCGTTTATAATTAAAATATTTTTTTTAATATTACTGTTTAAGGAGTTATATTTGTTATAAAAATTATTTACTAGTTGTTTTTGATGATGATGATAATAAACAAGAAATACAATTTTTTTTCCTTTTTCTGCAAATGGTATTAATTTATTTAAGGTTTCAAAAGGAAATTTATAACTAGTTATTTGTGAATTATAAAAAATATCAATGGGTTTATCGTCAGGTTCTTTCGATATAAAATCTTTATCAATATTATACTTTTCGAATAAGAGATATAATTTATTTATTTTATCCTCTTTTTTAAAATAAAACGCTTTATCAATAAGTACATGTGTAGCCATAGGAATATCTGTATTAGGATTCGAATAATTATATTTTGGCATCATATATAAATCTATTGCGGGGTGTCTAGGTACAGAAATATTGAATTGAACATGTTGAATAAAATAAAAATATGGTTTTAAATATTGAAAATGTTGTAAAAAAGTTTTTATTTCATTGTGAGTAAATATTAGAATTCCTTTGCCAGTTTTGCTTGATGGATTTTTTATAATAAATGTCATTATAGATAAAATTAAATTCTTTGTTTAATTTAATTTTATCTTATTAAACTTATACAACCCACCAAAATTCTTCCCCTTCGGCACAACCATATTTTTCTCCTTTATATATAGTATTTGTTATATTGTGTTTTTTTCTAAAACTTTCTACAGCTGTTCTACATCCTTTATAACAACCATCGTCTATAAGAACTATTCCTCCTTTTTTAACATTGAAATATAAATTTTCAAGAACAAATAATACTGGGTCATGCCAATCAACATCTATTCTTAAAAAATCAATATCTTTTAATCTTTCAATATTTTTTGGAATGGTATCTTCAACCCAACCTTTAATAATATTTAAATTTTTCATAGGAGCGTTTATCATATTAAATGATTGTATAACACTTTTTTCATTACCATATGGTGCTGTAACACCTTCCCATGATTTTAAATGTTGATCATCATTGATGGATATTTTCGGCATACCGCTCCAAGCATCTAATGCATAAATTTTTGCATTTGGATTATTTAAAGCAACCAGTGCACATACTCCTCCTTTTGCAACACCACATTCGACATATTTATCAATGTTTTTGTTTTGTGTAAAATAAAAGAAGCGTGTAAAGGATGTGTCATAGCTCTATTTCGCGAACCAGCACGATTAAGAATTATATTCATTGCTCTAATAATATTATCATTTAAATTACTCATTATTATACTAAGGATTATTTATATCTATATTCATGAAATAAATATAAATGTTTATATGAATATTATTTATATGCTACCATTTTCAAAACCTTATTATAATAAACAATGTTTGGAAGATATAGAAAACGCTTCTATAAATAACATCTCTTATATTGACAAATGTGAAACGTTTCTCACGAATAAATATAAATTTCCCCATTGTATATTAACTACATCTTGTACACACGCATTAGAAATGATGGCAATGATATTAGATATTGGTATTGGCGATGAAGTATTAATTCCGTCATATACATTTGTTAGTACAGCAAACGCATTTGTTAAATTTGGTGCTAGTATTAAATGTATTGATTCTTGTAAGGATAATCCAAACATAGATCCAAATAAAATAGAAAAAGCAATAACAAAAAAGACAAAAGCATTGGTAATAGTTCATTATGCTGGTTCAGCTTGCGACATGGATAAAATATCTTTCATTTGTAAAAAACATAATATTATTTTATTAGAGGATGCTGCCCAAGCTATTAATTCATATTACAAGGAAAAAGCTTTGGGAACATTTGGATTATTATCGGCATTTTCATTTCATTCTACAAAAAATGTTAATTGTGGAGAAGGCGGATTATTGGTCGTCAATGATACAAGTTTGATAGGTAAAGCACGCGTAATATATGAAAAAGGTACAAATAGATATGAATTTATCAATGGAATCATAAATAAATATGAATGGATAGCCAAAGGTTCCTCTTATCCTTTATCTAACATTAATGCGGCTTATTTACATTCGCAATTACTAGATATAGATGCAATTATAAATGAAAGAAAACAATTATGGGATTATTATAAAAAGAATCTACAGAATATAGAAAATAAAAAAATTTGCAAATTATCTAACAATCGTGGCAATTATCATATATTTTATATGGTATTTGAAAATAGATTTGATTTAATAAAAATAAAAAAATTTCTTAAAAAAAATAGAATAACTTCCAACACACATTATGTACCATTACATAAGAGCAGTTATTACACAAATAATTTTGACGATATTATATTGCCAAATTCAAAAAGATTCGGTGATAACTTATTACGTTTACCATTATATAATGGTCTTAAAATAGAGGATGCTAAAATAATATGTAATCTAATTAATAACTATTTTATGTTTAATATCGAATCTGTATATCATAAGGAAATAAATAACCAACAAATGAAAGATATAATAGAATTAAAGTCTCAATTCTGGTTATATAATTATGATTCCCAAATAAGTTGGATAAAAAAAAATGTTAAACCCCATGATTTGCATATTTTAATATATATAGACTCACAATTAATAGGATATGGTTTAATACTGAAAAGAAATTGTAATATCGTTGACAGTATAATAATAAATGAAAAATATAGGGAAATGGGTTATGGTGGTTATTTAATTAATTTCATAAATAACAAAATAAAAGCCAATGGTTTTTTGCTATGTGAAAAACACAATATTTTATATTATAACAAATATGGTTGGGAACAAGATGTCAATATTAAAATTTTCAATAAAAAAGTAGAAAACAACCTTTATATGATGAAATATAAGCTAAAAATTAATGATATACAGTATTGATTTAAATATTTCAGCTTGAATATTATTATATGGAAAATTATAAAAATGTACTAATAACCGGTGGTTGTGGTTTTATAGGATCTAATTTTATAAATTTTATATTTAACAAATATGAAATTAATTTAATTAATATAGACAAATTAAATTATTGTGGTAATGTTAGAAATGTAAACGAAAATATACGTAAAAGTAAAAGATATGTTTTTTATAATGTCTGTTTATCAAATCAACACGAAATACTGGAAATATTGAAAAAACATGATATAGATTTAATAGTTCATTTTGCGGCTCAAACACACGTGACTACTTCATTCACAAATACCATAAGTTTTATTAAAGATAATATACTGAGTTCATATTCTTTGTTTGAGGCAGCCAAACTTTATAAAAAACTGAAATTGTTTATTAATATATCCACAGATGAAGTATACGGAGAAAGTTCTTTAAATGGGAGCAATAAAAAAACCGAACTAGATTTATTAAACCCTACAAATCCTTATGCAGCAACAAAAGCCAGTGTTGAAATGTTAGCAAAATCATATGCTTATTCTTATGATATTCCAATTATAACTACACGTTGTAATAATGTTTATGGTTTAAATCAATATGAAGAGAAAGTAATACCAAAATTTATTTCACAATTAAAAAATAATGAAAAAATAACAATTGAAGGAACAGGTAATAATAAACGCACATTTATTCATACAAACGATGTATGTCGTGCATTAGTTAAAATTATAGATCATGGAAATATTAATGAGATTTATAATATAGGTTCTGAATATGAATTAAGTATTAACGAATTAGCAAAGTTATTAATAAGAAAAATAAAAAAAACAGAAAACTATGATGATTATATAATATATATTGAAGATCGACTATATAATGATACAAGATACTTCATAGATTATAGTAAATTAATAAAATTAGGATGGCAAATAGAGTGTGATTTTGATGAAAACATAGATATTATTATTAATAATATTTAAATATATAAACATATAAATTACAAATGTATAGCAAAAAGGATATTTATAATAGTATTCATTATAAGAAAAGTTTAATGATATCTCTTGATACGCATAAAAATATGATAGGAAACGATAAAAAATCAGCCAAAACTTGGTCTCATTATAATCACCATTTAGTAACGTGTTTAAAAATGATGAATCCACAATTAAAAAATTATTTAGAAATAGGTTCTTTTTTTGGATATTCTTTTTGCACCATATTAAATTCAGGAAATTATGAAAATCATAATTTCGTTTCTGTTGAAGCGGATATATTTCCTTGTGAAGATATGGAAATACCAAATATAGACAAAGAGGTTAGAGAAAAACAGAAATATAAAGAACAAAACCTCTCTCGTCCCATAGATATTCTTAAGGCAAATTCCGAAAAATTTAATAAAAATTCGAATGTAACAATTATAAAAGGCTATTCAAATGACAAAAAAATTATTGATAAAGTAAAAAATGTTCTTGATAAAATAGATATATTATATATTGATGGAGACCATACATATGAAGGTGTAGCTGCTGATTTTATTAATTATTTTCCTATGGTTAGTAAAAATGGATTTATAGTTTTTGATGATTATTTACCTTATACACGAGATAGTCATAAATCAATAAATGATATTGTTGAAAAATATAAGGATCAATTAAATGTAATTGGTTGTTTGGAAGATAAAATACGATGTAATAATTACAAAACATCGCAGTATATAATTGATCGGAAAATACCTTTTCTAGGAGCAGATATAAATAAAACATATAATATGTCTTTTATAGTTCAAAAAATTAAATAGATTTTATAACCACTTTATCATTTTTCTTTTCAACTTTAAATATATTTTCATAATTTTTAATATATTTATCATCTAAATTAACTAAATGCACACTATCAAAATATTTGAGAGAAAGTTCTAATATATATGGCGTTGGTTGAATAATGTTACAATCGAATGTTAAGTCTGTGGTATCAACCAAGCTACATAACGTAGCATCAATATAATTGTTTTTGTGCAACCAAATTAATATTTTCATTTCTTGTTTATAATCATGACAAGTAATATTGATGATATTTTTTATATCTTTCTTGGTAAATATCTTATTAGTATATTGATGACTATCATTAATATTATTTAATGAATAACCAAATAAGAATGGTTTTCGATTCTGCATCAAAACATGCATCATGGACAGATGTCCAATTCTTGGTAAAGCGTTGAATAATACTGGAGAGTGAATAGACAATAGATACTTATTCATAATCTTCCAATTATTAGATTGTGGTGCTATATGTTTTATTTTACTATTTACCAGTGCATTTTTCCATTTTTTTAAATGTGTATTTTTAATTAGTGAAAAACTTTGTTCGCCATATTTGTTAATAATATCCTGAATAGTCTTATCTTTATATACCCACACATGATTACAAAAAATATATTGTCCATACTTTGTACCATTATTGTTATTTGGTAATTGGAAGTTGTGTCTTATAGGATGAAATGTATCAATAATTGGAGAGATATTTATCTGATTATAACCTTTACTTCCTAAACAAATAATATTCATTTATAATCAAATATTAGAAATTTTGTTTAAATATTAGACAAGAAGTTATACATATGAAAAATATATGTATAATAACAGGTTCAAGGGCGGAATATGGTCTTTTGAAAGAGTTAATGAAGGAGATTAAAAATGACGCTATTTTAAATTTGCTATTGTTTGTAACAGGAACACATTTGGAAGGAAAATATGGAAATACTGTAAAAGAGATAGAATTGGATCATTTTATAATTAATGAAAAAATATACATGGACTTATGTGGTGACTCTCCAAAAGAAATTCTTATTAGCATGTCTAATGAGATGAAAACAATGGCAGAGGTATTTACAAAATATAATATAGATATGCTTATTATTTTGGGTGACAGATATGAAATATTAGTAGCTGCACAAGTAGCATTGATATATAACATTCCCATAGCTCACTTATGCGGGGGTGATGTTACAGAAGGTGCGTATGATGATGCAATTAGAAATTCGATATCAAAAATGGCAAAATATCATTTTGTTACTTGTGAATCATCGAAAACTAATCTTATAAATATGAATATCCAAAACGACAAAATATTTTTAGTAGGAAATCCCGGTCTATATGATATTTTGAATTTTGATTCTGATACTGAAAGTTCATTTTTAAATAAGATGAACTTAGTTAAAAGAGATAAAAATATATTGGTAGTCTATCACTCAGAAACTTTATTATCACAAGATCAAAATAAAAACAACATTGAACTTTTAATTTCGGCTTTTAACAAAATTACCAATTTTAAAAGAACAAATATTATTTTTATAGAGACAAATGCTGATAACTATAATAGTTACATTTCAAAAGCTATATGTAAATTTAAAGATGGCAATGATAATGTTTATTCATTTACATCCGTAGAAAGAAATGATTATTTTAATCTCATTTACTATAGTGATCTTTTTGTAGGAAATTCATCAAGTGGGATTTATGAAGTGCCTTTATTTAAAAAATTTACATTAAATATAGGAAAAAGACAAGGTGGTAGAGCGTGTGGTAAAAGCGTAAAACATCTAAATTATTGTCGAGATCAAATTATTAATGAAATCGAAAATGTCCTAGAGAATAATGTAGAAATAAATTTTATGGAAAATTATCCATATATAATAAAAGATTCATCGAAAGAAATTGTAAATATAATAAAGAATGACTTTATTAATAATAATATGAAAAGAATTGCTATAATTGGAGGAGGAGGGCATTCAAGAGTTATAATTGATGCTTTGTGTGAATTATCAAAAAAAAACCATATGAAACTTATAGGATTTTATGATGATAATATTAATTGTGAAGAGTATAGGAGTATAAAAAGATTAGGTAAAATAAATGATATTAATAGTAATCATGAAGTATATTATATCTGTGGGATAGGAAATCTAAAAACAAGAAGGTCAATAATAGATAAATTAAGTAATATTAATTGGATCAATGTTATTCATCCTTCTTCAATAATATCAGATACAGTAAAATTAGGAAAAGGTATATTTATTAATGCTGGAACCATAATAAATTCAAAAGCATATATAAAAGATCATTGTATAATTAATACTAATTCTGTAATAGAACATGATGTTTCTATAGGAGTAAATTGTCATATTGCACCTTCAGTAACAATTTGTGGACATGTGACTATTAAAGACGAAACCTTTATAGGGGTTGGAACAAAAATAATAAATAAAAATAAGAGAGGATTTATAAATATTGGTACTAATAATTTTTTAAATGCAGGTAGTCTAATTCTTCATTCTACAGATGATAATATGAAAATAAAAGGAATATATTAATCCTAGATAATAAGATTTAAATAGTAGTTGGTAATTTTTATAAGATGGTATATATAATAGCTGAAGCAGGTGTAAATCACAATGGTTCATTAGAATTAGCATATCAATTAATAGATATAGCTGTAAAATCAAAAGCCGATGCTATCAAATTTCAAACTTTTAATAGTAATAAATTAGTATCAGGAAAAGCAGAAAAAGCTGAGTATCAAAAGGAAACGACTGGAAAAAATGAAACACAACTTGAAATGTTAAAAAAATTAGAATTATCTTATGACAATTTTAGATTAATATCGAAAAAATGTAAAGAAGTAGGAATTGAATTTATATCGACACCGTTTGATTTAGATAGTGTAGATTTTTTAGATTCTTTGGGTGTTACCACATTTAAAGTGGGTTCGGGTGATTTAACAAATTTTTTACTATTAAAAAAAATAGCAGAAAAAAATAAGAAAATCATTTTATCAACAGGCATGAGTTCTATGGATGAAGTTAAAAAAAGTGTTAATTTTATAAAAAAACATAGTTCAAATGAATTAGTTGTTTTACACTGTGTTTCTTGTTATCCTACAAATAAAGAAGATTTAAATTTAAATTGTATAAAAACTATGAAAAATGAATTGAATATTCCTATTGGATTTTCAGATCATACCAAAAATGAAGTAGCATCATTATATTCCGTCTGCGCGGGTGCAACATATATTGAAAAACATTTTACAATTAATAAAAATATGGAAGGACCAGATCATCGATCATCTTTAAATCCAGAAGAACTAAATAATTTTGTTGAAAAAATAAGAGAATGTGAAATAATGTTAGGCAATGGTGATAAAAAATGCACTGAAAATGAAGAGAAAAATAAAAAAGTAGTTAGGCGTTCTTTATTTTTTTCAAAAGACTTAAAAAAAGGCGATATTATTTGCGAGAAAGATCTAATAGCTTTAAGACCATATAACGGCATATGTGTCAGTAAATTTGGAGAAATATTAGGAAAACAATTAATTCAAGATGTTAAAATGAATTCTTATGTAAAATCTATTTTATTTAAGCAATAAAGAAATTATTTTTAAATCTGTTTGGTCATCTAAATCATATCCTTCTTCTTTTTCCATGATATATTTTATAAATACTTCTTCATTAGAATTATACTTATGCAAATTATAAACGTAGTAAGCACCATTATAAATATAGATAGTTTTGTGTGATTGTCTATTTTTAAAATGATTTTTTATTACTTGTGTATTATCTTCATAAATCATATAATAAGGAGTCTGTATAATAGGAGAAACTGACTTTATGTTTGTATAGTTATTTTGTTTATGCAAATCAATAACATTATTAATTTGTTCTGATGTGCGAAATAATGATGATGGTTGTAAAATAATGAAATTTTTAATAGTATATCCTTTTTGTGTTAAAAACTCAATGCAACTATTTACATATTCGTTACATGTTGATTTATCCGATGAAATACTACCATCTCTTAAATAATTAAATGTAACATCTTTTTCATGCGAGCAATATTTTCTATATAGTGTTAAGTATTCTGTAGAATCTGTTGAAAAAAAAATTTTATCTACATTGGACTTTATGACGGGCTCTAATGTATATCTAAAACATTCTTTTCCGTTTATTTTTAAAATGTTTTTATTTATAATCCCTTTTGATCCAGACCTGGCAGGAATTATACCTAAGTAATTAATTATCATTTTATCTATTATTTGTTATAGTTATTTATTATGTTTTTAATTTTATTAATATTTTTAACTGCGAGTTCATTAGTTATTGTTGGATCACATTTTAGCATTAACGCTGTTTCAAATAATTTCTGTGCATTTTTAAATTCATATTCTGGTTTATAATCCAATAATGCTATTTCTTTATAAATTTCACTACAAGAACCTACCTGACAAAATATATTTTCATCATTAATTTTTTTAATAATTTCATTTCTTGAAATAGTAAAATTTTCTGGTTCTACAAAAAAATAGTATTTATAATATGAATGATATATGTTTTTCGGTGGCAAGGTAATTCTAACACCACTAATATCTTTTAAATTTTCATTATAAATATTAGCAATCATTCTTCTATGCTTTACCCATTCATCCAATAAATTTAATGCTTCTATCCCTATAACCGCTTGGATTGGCATCATTCTCCAATTAGTTCCAATACGCGTATGTAACCATCTGAACCCCAGTGGATGTTCTTTATTAAATACAACATCAAAGTCTTTTCCATGATCTTTTAAAGACCAAGCTTTTTTAAATAGATGAGGACAGTTAGTAGTAATCATACCACCCTCGCCGCCAGTAGTGATAATTTTATCTTGACAAAAAGACCAGGCATTAATATCACCCCATGTACCTACTTTTTTATTATTGTATTTTGCTCCGTGCGCTTGTGCACAATCTTCTATAATATATATACCTTTCTTCCTACAATAGCTTACAATTTCTGCTACATCGCAGGGCCATCCGGCAAGATGAACTAAAATTACCGCTTTAGTTTTTTCTGTAACAGCTTGTTTTATATTTTCTAATGTAATATTTTGACTATTCATATCAACATCAACAAAAACCGGTTTTATTCCATACCACGCACAACAAGAAGCAGAAGCTAAAAACGTTCTGGGCGTGACAATAACTTCATCGGCCTTATTTAATCCTAATGTTTTAATACATAATTCCAACGCAACTGTCCCATTAAAAACAGCAACAGCATAATTACAGTTCAAATACTTAGCAAATTGTTTCTCAAATTTATTAACAACGTCATTGTTCCATTGATTTAATTTTCCTGATTTTAAAACATTATTAACATCAGTACACATTTTATCTGTCATAAAAGGCCAACCTTCACTCATTAATGATATATTATATTTTGCAATTTCCTTTTTAGTTCTATTTTTGTTAATTTTAAAATTGTTATATCTTCATTTATATCCTCTATATATTTTTCAAATGAATTTGTACCCGATTGAATAATAAATTTGCTAGTAGGACTCATTTCTTTTAAAATTTCAAAAATATCCAATAATTTAATTTCATAGCAATATTCAGGATAATTTATTTTGTTATTATTGGTTAAAACTAAATCCAATATTTCCTTTGCTATATCATTTGGCATTATAAAATGTCTAACATAATTTTTATCATATAAAATAATCTCTTTATTATTCTTAATCGCTGTTTTCCATTTTTGCATGAAACTTCCATCTGAATTCCAAAAATTAACTCCTTGATACACTGAAAATCCATGACTTAATGTAATATGTTCACTACCTAATTTCGATATACCATATAATGAACTAGGATTATTAGCTTTATCAGTACTTATTGTTAACAGATTTGTAACTTTATATTTCTTACTATATTTACATAAATGCAATGTACCTAACATATTAGTTGTTATACAATCCTTTTGAAATAATTCACAATTGTCAATGTATTTTAATGCTGCTGTATGGATAACATAATCTATTGTATTGTCTTCAAAAACTTCTCTAATAAAATTTTCATTAGATATATCACCTTTGTATATTTTACAGTTATCATATAGAAAAAAATTTTCTTTGAATATTTTTTCACTATGTATCAAACAAATAATATTATTGAATTTTTCTCTATCTATGTGTTTTAAAATAAATCTGGATAAATAACCATTGGCACCAGTAATTAATATACTCATATATTTATATAAAATATATAAATTTTAAATTCTAATTAAACATATCTTCAATTAACTTATCTAACGTATCGAACTCCCTTTTCCAACCTAACTCTTTCTCTGCTTTACTCGCATCTCCTAATAATAAATCTACTTCACAAGGTCTGTAATATTTTGCATTAATAGTAACACGGATTATATCATTTTGATCAACTCCTACTTCTTTCAATCCTTCGCCCTCCCAATGAATTTTATATCCTTTAAAGGCAAATGCGCGTTCTATAAATTCTCTTACTGTATAAGTTTCGCCCGTTGCAAGTACATAATCATCTGGTTTATCTTGCTGTAACATCAGCCACATCCCTTTTACATAATCCTTGGCGTGACCCCAATCTCTTTTTGAATCTATATTTCCTAATTCTATCCATACTTTTTTACCGGATATAATAGATTTTATCCCATTTATAACTTTCATCGTAAGAAAATTTGCTCCTCGTCGTGGCGATTCATGATTGAAAAGTATACCATTCGTTGTATACAA
>Ga0233413_10000200_pt1 | contig 31617 bp, 36 predicted proteins | sample Na_anoxic_6_MG_FD_189019 | JGI IMG/M metagenome (GOLD analysis project Ga0233413, IMG submission 189019) | Seawater microbial communities from Saanich Inlet, British Columbia, Canada - Na_anoxic_6_MG | ecosystem: Environmental > Aquatic > Marine > Inlet | place: Canada: British Columbia...
TTCATTCATTGGTTCATTCATTGGTTCATTCATTGGTTCATTCATTGGTTCATTCATTGGTTCATTCATTGGTTCATTCATTGGTTCATTCATTGGTTCATTCGATGGTTCATTCATTGGTTCATTCATTGGTTCATTCGTTGGTTCATTCATTGGTTCATTCGATGTTAAAGTTTTAGAGGGTTGGCTATTATATTTATCTATGTCGCGTTTTATAACACATGATTCAAACAATGGTTTGTTATTTAATAACAAAATTTGTTTACCTACTATTTCTATTTGAAAATTTCTTGATGAAAATTTAATACCTTGAACTTCTAGACAAGGTATTATTGCATCTGTTTCTTTTAATTCTTGAATAGGAATAATATTTTCATTTTCATCATAAATATTACAATTATATTGTGGTCCAATTGTCTTACTTTTTGCAATATTAACACGTATCAAATGATGCTTGCCACCTTTGTATGCTCTACATGTAGAGTTTAGAAAATTTTCAATGTCATCGCGTTCCATTTCATTTTGAAACCATATATTTTTCTTTTCGTCAATTAAATCAACTAAAGTTGCTTCTAAATTTTCAAACCATTCGATTACAATATCGTCATCTTTTGAATACATAAGGTCTAAATATGCCTTTTTATTTGTTTCATTTAATCCTTGTTTTGTATAACATTTAGGTGTTTGGATATACAATGATGTATCGTTCATTTTTAATTTTGTAAAGTATGCACCACCTTGTATAGATACAGGTTGGGTTATTGACAATTTTGAAAAATCAAATTTACTATCAGTATAAAAAATTTCATGCTCCATTATAAAAATTTAAAGATAAAATATACAAAAAAATAACACAGATGTCTAAATAAACTATAAAGTAGACGCTAAATATTTGCTTTTTTTTTAATTAGTTATTGTAATGAAGGAACAATTTATAGAACAATGTATGTTAATTTTATCTAGAGAAGACGTAAAAAAAGAATTAAAAGAATTATTTAAACCGCTAGTAAGTCTTATCGTACAAGAAATATACCCATATATTTATTTATCATTAGTCTTTGTTATAATAAGTTTTTTACTAATTTTAGGCATATTTTATTTGTTGATGCGTACTAATTTTAAAAGCATTTATTTAAAATAATTTCTAACCATTTAATATAATATGAAAGGAGGTGATGGACAATCTGCTGGATTAAGATCTGAAGGAAAATTACCATTTACAATGGGAGGCGGTAAAAGAAAATCACTTGCTGCTAGAAGATCCAGATCTGCTTCTAGATCTAGACGCGCAAGAATGGCTGGTTCTTCGCACAAGGTTAAAAAGGGAGGTATGGGATTCGGGGCTGTTATTAAAGAAGCATTAATTCCTTTTGGTATTTTTGCTCTTCAAAAAAGAACTCATCGTAGACGTCATAATAAAAAAGCCGCTAAAAAAAGCCGCAAAACTAGAAGACGCTAAGTAATTTTTTAATCTTGATAGTAAATAAAATATTTGATTCTTATTGTTGAATATTTTATTAATGTGTAAATATTTTATTTACGTATTATATAATGACTAGTGGTACCACATACGTAGAACAACAAGTTGCTGAAAAAGGATGGCCTATGCCTAAAGATATGTCCGGTGGAAAACGTAGACGCAGTGCTACACGATCCAGAGCCGCCAGAAAATCCAGAGCCGCCAGAAAATCTAGATCTACCAAAAAATCTAGATCTGCCAAAAAATCCAGATCCACTGGAAAATCTAGATCTGCCAAAAAATCCAGATCCACCAGAAGACGCTAAATACATAATGTATTACAAATAAATTACAAATAAATATTACAATTACAATTATAATATTTATTTTAAGGATAAATATGAAATGCTTGGTAATATAATTATTATTTGTTTACCATTATTTTCACTTCGTCGCCTTTATAATAGCCTTCATCTATTGCACCTTCAGTATATGATCTTCCACCCCAATTAGTATCCATAGCATTTGTACTATATTTGCCCGACTTTTCTTGTTCGTGATACATTTTATCTAATGGCGTGTATTCTCCCTCGTATAAATTAATAGGATCATACCCAGGATATGAATTATTATTATATGGTGGATCATCTCGACCAGCGTCACTTAATTTGGTTTGAGGAGGTTCTTGTAATGACAATGGTAATGCATTAGCGTCACTACCATATGTAACTACTGGTGGTAATCCACCTTGTAAATCAGTAGGACTTGGGCGTATTTTGTAAATAGGTTTTCCTTGTGTATCATAGGAATGTTGTAAAAATAATATAGGACAATCTATATTTTGACTTCTTTGCCAATTTAAAAATTCTACGTAATCTTCTAAATTATTGAACTTAATTGGATTCACGCCTGGTATTTTAGCCAATCTAGAATTATGTAAATAAATGTCGCTTCCTTTTTGTATTAATATATTAGGACAACTAGATTTAGTTGCATCAAAACCTTCAATTACATCTTGTGATTTATAAGTAGCTGTAAAATATAAACCTAATAAAAATACTATACTAATAATTGTTAGTTTATAATCTATTTTAAACATATATATTAAATTACGATAAATTAATTTTTCAAATAGTAATGAGCCAAATGATTCTTTTGCTTAATATCATTGTTTATTTATTAAATCTCTCCTTCTCTCTTACAATAAATATAATGTTGTAAAAATATATAATGAAACTGTTGTATGTAAATGGTAATAATGCTATTCACTTTGATAAAGAGAATAAAAAACATAATGTGTTTGCAAAATATTTTAGTCCAACCTGTCCTGCGTGTATTGCTATGGAAGATCAGTGGAACGATATGTGTAAAGAAGTAGAAGACAAATATGATACAGATGTTATATTAGCGCAAATTGATCCTACCGGAATGAATAAACTAGAAGGTATGAATACTTATAGCGATGTTGATTATGTTCCTAGTCTTGTATTATTAAAAAATGGTGAAAAAGTTAAAGAATATGATGGTGCTAAAGAAAAAGATAAAATGATTGAATTTTTACTTGAAAATGGATTAATACGTCATAAAATGAAGGGTGGTCTGAAACGTAAAACTAGTAAACGTAAAACTAGTAAACGTAAAACTAGTAAACGTAAAACTAGTAAACGTAAAACTAGTAAACGTAAAACTGGTAAACGTAAAACTGGTAAACGTAACCCATAATAATCATAAAATGAATATAAAGATATACATAAGTCTAATATAGAAATGAATATTTTCTTATTAGCAAATGTAATGTTATTTATGGGGACAGTATTGTGTAACTATTCACCAGTAGATGTGCTAGATGTAGAAAAATATATGGGTCGCTAGTATCAAGTATGCAAAAATAAATTTGATATGACGTTTCAAGGAGACGGTACATGTGCTGTAGCTGATTATGCGTATGTAAACACAAATATTACAGTATTAAATAGTCAAATAGATAGTGATGGAACTGTAAATCAAATTCGCGGTTTTGCATTTTATCAACATGGTAACACGGGTGGAGAACTAACTGTTACTTTGGATGGTGTATCAAGAGAAGCACCATATTGGGTCATTGAATTAGGACCTATTGTAAACGAGCAATATCAATATTCTATTGTTTCAGACGACAAACGTATTTCTTTATTTGTTTTAGCTAGAAATATTAGCGAATATTATACCAATTATGACGAACAAGTCCAAATATCTCTTCAAAAATATGGTTTTACTAATTCATTTAATAAACCATTGATAATGTCGCAAAAAATTGCAATTATGATTTGTATCACAGTGTATATCATACAATATATAATGCTAACTATAAAAATAAGATAACAGATTACAATAACTTGTCAACACAAAGTGAATGTCAAGTAGCTAATTATTTAAAAAATGCTGGTTTTTCACAAAATACTATATCAACTATGGTTTGTATTTCAAAGTATGAAAGCGCATTTAATTGTGATACTACAAATAAAAATGTAGATGGTTCGACTGATTATGGTCTTTTTGAAATAAATAGTTATTATTGGTGTTCTGGAGATTCGATGTCTAAATATGATGAATGTGCTACACCGTGTAGCAGTTTATTTGATTGTCAAAAAAATACAAACTGTGCGTATAAAGTATGGAAGGAACAAGGATTCAATGCCTGGTATGGATATCAATATCATAAAACCGAATGTGATAACTATAAAGTATCTTGCTAGATATGAAAAGTATAAGAAATAAAATTGATGATTATTTATAAATATGACAAATTATAAATAATTAACTATTAAATAATATTGTTACATCATAACAATGAACGAAGAATTTAGTTTTGTAGAAAATGAAGATTGGTTGCAAGAATTTTTAATTAGTCTAAAATCTTCTTATGGAAAGAGTGTTACCTTCAATGATGCAGTAGAATATGCTATTTCAAATATAGATCTATTATTCAGAAATAGTTGTCTAAATTATGGTTCGTACGATCCACACGAATGGTTGATATGTACTTCTGAAATACATAAAAAATCCAGACTGTGTAGAATAAGTAAAGGATTTAACAATAAATATGTTCCGTCTAGTAGAAAATTTAACCCACTATTTCACGACCCACAATATGAAAACGAATTAAAATTAGCATATCATAGTTATGAATATTTAACATACCATAATGATATTAAAATTATGCTAACCACTCCAATGAGCGATTATACAAGATACAGCAACGATAATAGTATCAATAGATTAGATAGGATATTTATAATGTGTTTAAGATATAACGATATTAATTCTAAAAATAGAACAAATCACCATACATACAATATGTTACCAATTAGTTCTATTCTAAATGCTTATGAAAAATATAATGCAGAAATTAGTAATAATATAGAATAGGTTATAAAATAGTTGACGCAATATATAAATGTTTCTCTTATTTTACTATGTGAATAAATACATAGGTGATGATTGGTCTAAATACACAGAAACAATAATAACGAATATTCAAAAGTTGTATACTTATGCGAATGTATTTTTTTACTTATAATATAAAATTGATAATATAAATAAACAGAAATTCATATTAAATAACAGAATAAAAGTAATATGACAATTTTGGAAAAATCTTTTCGCTTATTAGACTTCAATATTTATGATGAAATTATCGAAAAAGACGATTCTAGTAGTAGTGGTAGTGGTAGTGAGCACGGACGAATAAGAGAAGACTTAAAACAGTTTGTTATGCAAATATTTGGTATCAATGAAAAGGGTGAAACTGTATGTCTATTTGTAAATGATTATAAACCATTCTTCTATATTAAAGTGGATGATGATTGGAATATAGCTAAAAAAGATGGGTTTTTGAACCATATCAAAACGAAAATAGGTAAATATTATGAAAAATCTATTTGTGAATGCAAAATTATTGAACGTAAGAAACTATATGGTTTTGATAGTGGAAAAAAATACAAATTTGTTCTACTTAAATTCAATAATACTATTGCTATGAATAAAGTAAAAAATTTATTTTACGAATATAGTAATAAAACAGGAAGACGATTAAAAGATGAAGGATATTTATATAATAATACAAATACATACTTATACGAAGCAAATATTCCACCATTATTGCGATACTTTCATATTAAAGAAATCAGTCCTTCTGGATGGGTATCTATACCTCTTAACAAGGTCGATAAGTATGAAGATAAGAAAACAAGTTGCAATTATGAATATGAAATAAGTAGTAAACATATTATTCCATTAAATAATAAAGAAACAATCGTTCCTTATAAAATATGTAGTTTTGATATTGAAGCAAGTAGTAGTCATGGTGATTTTCCAGTACCTGTTAAGAGTTATAAAAAACTATCGACTAATATTATAGAGTATTATGAAAATACAGAATCAAAAGAAATCACGCGTGGAGAATTGAGTAAAATTATTAAGACTGCTTTTGGATACGACAACATTATCAACATTGATTTAGTATATCCTAAACTGAAAGTATCACTGGCTAAATTAAATAAATTGCTAGAACAGCTATATAAAACACCAATTCGTGATTTGTGTGAAAAACCTACAGATGTAAATACGATTGAAAGTTTGTTTGAAAAAATGAATAGACCAGATGATGACGATGATTACGAAGATGTAAATAGAACGTCTAGTAAAATCAACACCAATGTAAATATTATTGATTTAATTAACGACACGTCTATTAAACGCGAAGACAAGATTGATAAAATAACGTCATCGCTTAGAGGATGTGGTCTTCCTGAATTAGAGGGTGATAAAGTAACGTTTATCGGCTCTACTTTTCTGAAATACGGCGAAGAAAAACCGTATTTAAATAACTGTTTGGTGTTAAATACGTGTGATAAAGTAGACGAAATTGAAAAAAGTGAAATTGAAACACATGAAACTGAAAGACAATTATTACTTGCATGGAAAAATCTTATTTTAAAAGAAGACCCCGATATTATTATCGGCTATAACATATTTGGCTTTGATTATCAATTTATTCATATTCGTGCACGTGAAAATAATTGCGAAGAAGAGTTCTTAAAATTATCAAGAAACAAGAATGAAATATGTGGAAAAAAAAACGACGATAAAGGTACTATTGATATTGAGGAAAGCAAGATCATTATTGCGAGTGGAGAACATGATCTAAAATTTATCAAAATGAATGGTCGTCTTCAAGTCGACTTATATAATTATTTCCGACGTGACTATAACTTAACATCGTACAAACTAGATTATGTTTCTGGATATTTTATAGGAGATGATGTTAAAAAAATACAACATGACACTGCAAATAATATTACGAAAATATTCAGCAAAAATTTAACAGGATTAGAAAACGGTAGTTTCGTTAATTTTGAAGAAACTAGCCATTCTACTGATTACTATAAAGACGCCCAAAAATTTAAGGTTTTCAACATAGATAAAGAAAGTGGTACGTTCGAATTAAACGGAATAGAATCTCCAGATATGAAAAAACATGTAAAATGGGGTCTAGCAAAAGACGATGTTACCCCACAAGACATTTTCCGCATGACAAATGAAGGTCCCAAAGAGCGCGCAGTTATTGCGAAATACTGTATTCAGGATTGTAACTTAGTTCATCATTTGATGAATAAAATCGATGTAATGACTGGTTATGTTGAGATGGCAAAAATCTGCAGCGTACCTATTAATTTCCTAGTAATGCGAGGACAAGGTATTAAATTAACAAGTTATATTGCCAAAAAATGCCGAGAGAAAAAAACTTTGATGCCCGTATTAGAGAAACCATTATTTGATGATGGATATGAAGGAGCTATTGTACTAGATCCAAAATGTGATTTATATCTAGATAATCCAGTAGCATGTGTAGATTATAGTTCTCTATATCCATCTTCAATGATTAGTGAAAATTTATCACACGATAGTAAAGTATGGACGAAAGAGTATGATTTGGATAAAAATCTAATAAAAGAAACTGGCGAAAGAGATGAAGTTGGAAATTTCATGTATGATAATTTACCGGATTATGAATATGTTGATGTAGAATATGACACATTTAAATGGATTAAAAATGCTCGCGGGAAAGCTGAAAAAACACATAGTGGAACAAAGATTTGTAGATTCGCACAATTTCCAGAAGGTCGCGCTATTATGCCTTCTATCTTAGAGGAACTATTAGCATCAAGAAAAGCGACTAGGAAATTAATTCCGCAACAAAGCGACGATTTTATGAAAAATATTTTAGATAAAAGACAATTAAGTTATAAGTTGACAGCAAACTCTTTGTACGGACAATGTGGTGCAAAAACTAGCACATTTTATGAAAAAGATGTTGCTGCTTCCTGTACGGCGATTGGTCGTAAATTATTGACATATGGTAAACGTGTTATTGAAGAAACATATGGGGATCTCATTGTAAATACAAGTAAATATGGAAAAGTCCACTCTAATGCCGAATATGTATATGGAGATACGGATTCAGTATTCTTCACGTTCAATTTAAAAACACTCGATGGAGAAGATATCCGAGGTCAAAAAGCCTTGGAAATTACAATTGAATTAGCTCAAGCGGCCGGTGAAATGGCAAGCAAGTTTTTGAAAAAACCACACGATTTGGAATATGAGAAAACATTCATGCCATTTTGTTTGCTATCTAAAAAGAGATACGTGGGAATGTTATATGAAACTGATCCTAATAAATGTAGTCGTAAAAGCATGGGTATTGTACTAAAGCGTCGTGACAATGCACCAATTGTAAAAGATGTATATGGTGGAATTATTGACATTTTAATGAAAGAGAAGAATATTCAAAAAGCGGTGGAATTTTTAGAAAGTAGCTTACAAAATATTATTGACGAAAAATATCCTATGGATAAGTTGATTATTACAAAATCACTACGTTCAAATTACAAAAATCCAAAGCAAATAGCGCATAAAGTTTTGGCTGATAGAATAGGTAAACGCGATCCTGGTAATAAACCTAGTAGTGGTGATAGAATTCCATTTGTATATATTGAAACAAAAAACAAAAATGCACTACAAGGTGAAAAAATAGAACATCCAGAATACATTATACAAAATAAAATTAGACCTAACTATTCGTTTTATATTACTAATCAAATCATGAAACCCGTACAACAAGTATTTGCTCTAGTATTAGAAAATATTAATTCATTTCAAAGAAAAAAGAAGAACTTTCAAATGAAAATAGACACGTTAAAACATACTATCGATGATGAAAATAAACTTATTTCAAAAATAGATGATCTTAGAAATAAAGAGGTAAAGGTCTTGCTGTTTGATAAATATTTAAGACAAACAGATAATACGAAAAATAATATGAAAAATATTACTAGTTATTTCAAATAAATGTTGATTTACATTATTGATTTATTGATTTATTGATTTATTGATTTATTGGTTATATTTAACTTAGTGCCAGTCATCTAATAAACCACCAGCTAGTATATTTGAACCCATTTTTTCATCCATAATACTTGTATCACTCTTTATTATATTTATTTTTTGCAATATTGATAACCCATTATGATCTATTGCGTCCAATACTTTTTTTCTGTGAAAATGTAATTTTATTTTTCTTAACATTTCACTAGAGTCGTCTGGATGATTAAATGTAAAATCACAATACCCGTCTTTATATTGTTGGGCTATGATGATTGATTCTATATTATTTGATAGTTCTTTGTGTATATTTGACATATTATGATGACTATAATACAATGGTTTTTTTAGTATGAAACTTCCTAAAAATAGTAGTATAGTATTCATATTTGTTATAAAATATGAATATTATATTTGTATATTTGTATATTTGTATACTTTTAACTTTTTGATCTTGTTGTTCTTGTTATTTTATCATATGTAAAAAATGACGAAACAAACCATGAGCCAGCTGCTATCCACATTGATTTAAATGTATCTCCAGATTCGCTAATAGTCCATCTTAATGCATTACAATGTGGTGCTGTCGATAAAAATGGTGACGCAAATATTCCATACCAGTTGGCAGGAGTGCAAAAATACGTATATAAATGTGCTGAAAAATAATGTAAACAAATCCACGATGAATAAAACATCATTACTGGTTTAAATTTCATAAAAAAATCATAGCAACTATCGCATACAGTATCCATTACATTAGCTATGTGCGTTACTTTAAATGATTTATTATTAATATATCACAGTAGTGTCTTCGTCATCATTGTCGGTTTCATCATCGTTATTCGCATTATTCGCATTATTCGCATTATTATTTATATTACCGATACCGGATGTAAATGTAAATAAATTGCTGGGTGCTTCAACTGTATATTCTACGTTTATTCCGCGATTATGTAAATTATTTAAAGAAATATCGTTTTGCATGAGCTGTTCGTTTAGACTACGTGATAGCTGATTTGTTATACTATTTAAAAAATTATCTATATTTCCATCTTGGATATTAGACACATTTTCATTCGCACTTACATTAGTAGTGTTAGTGTTAGTGTTAGTGTTAGTGTTAGTGTTAGTGTTAGTGTTAGTGTTAGTGTTAGTGTTAGTGTTAGTGTTATTAGAAGATTGGTGTTCTCTAATATCAAATCTACACATAGGACATATTACACTTCGTGTAAACCATCTATTTAATGCGTCTGTATTGAAACAATGCCCACATTCTTTTATTCTACTAATATTTTCATTTTCTTGAAACGGCATTTGGGTTATCGGACATGTAGTGTGTTGTATATTATTAGTATACTGAATAATTTCAACAGCGCTACTTATTTGTTCTTGTGTAGGACTTACATTAACTGGTGATAAATTATCAGTATTCAACAATACAGGTGTAAATAATATAGATGCGTTAGCTGTTAAATCATCTGAATTTCCTAACAAAGCTTCTCTTATTAAAGAAGTAAACATATTATTATTCTCTATATTATTCAAAGTTGTTCTTGTAATATTTCTCTCTATTGGACTTGTGCTACTATTATGAATATTAGTAGGTCTATTAGCAGACCTATTATTAAGTCTATTTGGTTCTGTTCTATTATAATATCTAGATCTTCTTATTCTGTTATTATTACTTATATTTTCATTACCAAATGTGTTATACGTGTTTGCATCTGAGTTATTTCGTGCATTATATAGTCCTAGTCCATTAGTATATCTATTGTGATTTTCTATACTAGATTCTCGTGGATCATGTAAGTAATTATTTATATTTGCAAAATTCCGTCTATTATTTATTGTAGAATTTCTCTCTGGTAAGCGAGTTTCATTATTATAAATTCTATTATCACGTCTAATATTTTGTTCTTCTCTATTATCTCTATTATTAATAATTTCGCTATTCATTAATTCATGTATACTACTTTCTATTGTTCTAATAGTATCATTTGTTTGTGTGTAATTTAAAAACGAATAATGTAACAGAGAAGAATATGTGTCAATTATCCTATTAATGATTCTACTACGAGTATCATTGTTAAAAGTACTTCTGTTGTTTTCCATATTATGTATAATATAGTAAGTATATTTAAATAATATTATAATTAATTTAAACATTGTCTATCATTATAGAATAATTATGTCAGGCGATGGATTAACAGGATTAGCTAATTTAGGAAACACGTGTTTTATTAATTCTTGCATGCAAGTACTAAGCCATACATATGAATTAAATAATTTTTTCGATAATAAAGATGGAACTTATAAAGATAAACTAGCCGTATATCACAACAAGGATTATTTATTGGACTCAAAATTATTAGTTGAGTGGGATAACCTACGTAAATTAATGTGGCAAAAAAATCAAACTATTTCTCCAGGGGGATTTCTAAAAGCAATACAATATGTAGCCAAACATAAATCCAGAACTATTTTTACTGGATTCGCACAAAACGATTTGCCAGAATTTTTATTATTCATCATAGATACCTTTCATAATGGCATGCGTCGAGAAGTAGACATGGTTATAAAAGGCGATGTTAAATCTAAAACAGATGAAATGGCAATACAATGTTATGAAATGATGAAAACTATGTATAGTAAAGAGTATTCTGAATTGTTAGATATTTTTTATGGGATTCATGTTAGTAAAATCGAAAAAGACGGGGAAGTATTAAGCACAAAACCAGAACCTTATTTTATTATTGATTTACCTATCGACAATAAACCAAATATGTCTATACACGATTGCTTTAAAAAATACTGTGAGGGAGAAAAATTAGAAGGTGATAATGCTTGGTTTAATGACAAAATAAATGAAAAAATGGATGTTGATAAAAAAATTGTGTTTTGGAGTTTACCTAAAATTTTAGTTATTGACCTAAAAAGATTTACACCAATGGGTAAGAAAATACAAGTTCCATTGGATATCGAATTAGATAATCTAAATTTAAGTGAATTTGTCGAAGGATATGATAAAAGCAACTATGTGTACGAATTATATGGTGTTTGCAATCATAGTGGTGGTACATTAGGAGGACATTACACTGCGTCTATTAAAGTAAAAACAGGTGACTGGTACTTATTCAATGATACAAATGTATCAAAAATAGACTTTGATGGAAAAAATAACACTTCAGGATATTGTCTTTTCTACAGAAAAAAATAAAAATTAAATAAATAATTAATATATAAGATATTATGAATTTAACATATGATTCAGTACTAGGTATCCCAACAGTAGAAAGTAGTGGATTAAATACAAATAATACAAATAATACAGGAGTAAATTTAGGTGTTCCCTATATTATTTTATTTGCTGTTATATTAATTTTATTTATTATGTTATTTTCAAGTTTAGGAAATTCTGAAGTTTCGAATACGTATCAATCGGGTTCCACCAAACTATTAAACGTTTTATTAGTATCCGTTGTTTTAGTTGTTATCTTATTAAATGGATTACAATATTTTTTCAATATTAATTTAACAGCACATTTAAATAATTTATTTACAGATATTCCTACTTTAGATTTAACTGTAGAAGAAGCAAACCAAGAAGATATTCCACCCGTTCCAGAAATTAAATTAAAGAAACAAGTATTTAACATACCAGACAATACGTATACATTCGATAATGCCAAAGCACTTTGCCAAGCATATGGTGCTCGTTTAGCAACATATGATGAAGTAGAATCTGCGTATCGTAATGGTGCCGAATGGTGCAATTATGGCTGGTCTGATAGACAACTTGCACTATTTCCTACACAGAAAGACACATGGAATTATCTACAAAAAGTAAAAGGGCATGAAAATGATTGCGGTAGAGCCGGAATAAATGGTGGATACATTGCCAATAAAAATGTTCGCTTCGGTGCAAATTGTTATGGATACAAACCTAAAATAACAGATGAAGAACAGCAAACTATGCAAATCAGTTCAATTTACCCTAGATCTATGGAGGATATTAAACAGGAAAAACGTGTCGAATATTGGAGAAATAAAATTCCTGAAATATTAGTTTCACCTTTTAATAAAAAAGTATGGAGTTTAATTTAACTCAGTTTGCATTTAAGATTAAAATTTAAATTTACATTCTATATTTAAATTTTACATGTTGAAAATTATATCCATTAGTAGTTATTTTTTTTGCTTGCGTGTTTTTTTTCCTTTCTTTTCTCTCTTTGATCTTGTTTTACCTCCGTGTAATTTTCGCTTTTCAGGTTTTACTAATTCTAGTAACTGATCGTATATATCTTCACCAATCGGTTCATTATTATATTCATATCTAATATTGTTGTTTTTTTTTTGATTTGCATTATGTGTAAAAAATAAGCCAGCTGGGATAGCTAAATCTTTCAAAGACCGCAAGGTTTCGCCAATATCTTCTTTTGCACCACCTTTTTGGTTGGCGGTATCATTCTTATCATTTAACGTATCATTTAACAGACATGAGTTTATTTTAAAACCTCCTCCTTGTAAATTACCATCTTTATCAGTTGTAAATATTAAATCATCTTTGTCAAAATCATCTTTGTCAAAATCAAAGTCCATATACATATTGTGAACATAAATTAATTATGTTATTAACTCTTACATAATTAATTTTGTATATTTATTATAAATCAAAAATAGTTTAATTATTGTAATATCGTTTAATATCTGTTACTACTTTGATTTCTCTTTTTTCTTTTATATATTCCATAATTTTTTGCACTTTTTCTTCTTCGTTAAACAAATCCGTTAAGCAATTTTCCAAAAATCCTAAAGTAATAGGAGATGTTTGTTTTGTTTGGTTAAATTTAAGCCGACCGTCGCTAATTTTTACGGTCGAGGATGATAGATTATTATCTGCTACAAATCCCATTATTCCATCTGTCAAATCGTTTCTTTCACTTCTAATTTCTTTTGCTTTATCATTTAATGTCTTTAATTGTGTATCTAGAGCAACCCATTTTTTAATATTGCCTTGAAATCCTTCCATACTTTATAAATATAGTGATATATCTTTATATTAATACCAACTATTTCTACTATTTCTACTATTTCTACTATTTCTACTATTTCTACTATTTCTACTATTTCTACTATTTCTACTATTTCTACTATTTCTACTATTTCTACTATTTCTACCATAATATTTACTAAAATTGAAGTAAGTATTATACTAATTGTAATCACAATGGATATATATTACAGTTACACACTATTCTAGCAAAATGAATATGGTGATAGATTTATTAAATTTACCATGAAATATGAAATACGAAATATGAAATATGAAATAAAAAATTATTGTTATGATAATCTAGGGTATACATACGATGAATTGAATGAATTTAAAAAAACTAGGTCTAAACAAAAATGGTATATATTACGCATTAAAATAGAATTATGGGAATGGAAACGACTTGGTACTTCTGTAGCTTGGTTAAGACCAATTTATAGATATGGCAAATGTTATCATAAAGGTGCTTACAGTAGTATATTACATGAATTGCAAACTATCAAGCGTTACAAAGAATCCGTCGTTAATGAAAACACACAATAGTTTACTTATTCTGATTTTTCTCTTCTCTTCTCATATTGTTTCATTATTGTAACCCGTCTAAATATTTCATATTTTCTTTCAATGTTTTTTTGTATTCTGAAAACGTGTTTAATCGTTCGATTACTTTTGCAAGATTACTATCATTAGGGTTTTTTTTCATTTTTTCTGCTAGTACTGCAATAGATCGTAGTGAAACTATATCTATATTATCTTCCATAGCAACAATTAATTTTTCCCAAATATCTCTATTTTGTTCCAATTTCATTTGTTTAATAGCTGTATTTGTACCGTCTTGAATCGTCTTCAAATATGTATTTAATTGTTTTGTTGTGTTGTCTTCTTCGGTAATATCTTTACCTTTATCTTTACCTTTATCTTCGGTTGTATCTTCGAATATTCCCATAAAGGATTCCTTTTTTGTTTTATGCGTAATCGTATTTATAATCAGTATAAGTAATAAAATTATTACACCATATCCTAAATATGTATATAAATTTTCATACTCCATTATGAATATCTAAATATATATTAGGTCAATAGAAATATTTTTATGTTTTCAATACATTGCTTTGATATCTTTCTAGTTTGTCCGTTTTCATTACTCATTTTAATATCATTTAAACATGTTTCGTCTAATTGTAATTCTTTTATTAGATTTTTAATTGTCTTATATTTTTTCATTATAGTGATAGCACTTTTACTGCTAACACTGGGTATATTTGATAACATAATTTCTCCAATATTTTCTATTGTAATATTATTTTTCTTATGTTTTTTCATGACCTCACAATATGATTTTTCATTATTACTACGGTTATTTACAATGCTTTCATTTTGATTGTTTTCATTATTTTCTTCTTTTCCAGAAGTATTTATAAATAATGTATCTACGTTATTAATATTATTATCTACGTCTTCATCATCACTACAAAACGTGCTATAATACGGTTTCTTTTTTTCTTCTTTTTGTAATTTATTTGCAAAATTCACTACTAATTCACATGTTTCATTTATATTTTTGGTCCTCATTACTGAAAATCCTTTAAAATAATTTAAAGCAATAAGTGCCGAATATAGCGTTTTCTTATCCATTCTACCCTTTGCTGCATTATATCTCTCTAAATCACCTTCGATAATATAAATTATATTATGATTATCATGATGATAATTATTTAATCTATACGATTGTTCGTTATACCGACCATCTTTTATACTTGCCGCCAAGTCGTAGAGAGATTTTCTCTCAAATATAATCCTTTCGTATTTATTATTACTTGTCAATATAATGTCACCTAATGGCAAATTTTCTAATTCTACTAAATGATTATGCTCTTTAAACAATAAGTTCATAGTTGTTACAAAATCTTTTTCACGATAATCTACTTTAATAAACATAAGTAATATTAATACATTACTTATATTTAACTACTTATTGATATATATATTCACATATTTTACACATCTGAATGAATATATTACACTTCCGTTTTTAAATTTTTCTTTATTATAGCGAATCCTGCCCCAGGATCAAAATTATCTGTTTTTGTAAAATTTAATACTTCATATTTGCCATTATATTTTTCTTTAATAAATTCTATCGTTTTATTTACACCACACCATTCCGGTTGAATATTATTTATACCCATTGGTGCAGTATCATGCATAAATATCAATCCATTATCACTTACCATTTGGCTATAAAAATGAAAGTCTTTTTTAGAACCTTGGTACCCATGATCCCCATCAATCCATAATATATCTATTTTTTCTTCTTTATTTTTTACATATTCTAAACCATCTGGATAACTATAATTTTTATAAACTATAATTTCAGGATATAGTTTCCTAAACAAAGATTCTTTGTTATGAATTAAATTAGGTTGTGCTCCCATTCCATTACCCAAATCTACTAAATATGTTTTTGAATCGTAACTTTCACTATCAATTTGCGCTTCTCTAATTATTCTAGGTATTATACCACAGCCACTACCTATTACTACACATACCTTTGGTTTAATTAATTTTACCAAACTAAATACACTATCTAACGTATTATTTTTACAAACCCCATGACCTGATGCATAAATCATATCTTTTAATTCTGTATCTATCAAATTTCCACCATGTAGTTGTCTTAACTTTACATTTTGTATTAAAAACAACTCTTTATGACGTTCTATCTTGTTTGTTGTCATAACCCTGGCAATATATTTATTATATACCGTTTGAATATAATAAATAGTTATAATTCACGAACTTACTATATATAATAATTTATAGCATTGGTCCACCAGCCCCAGAATACCCCAAAGAATATTTTTGTCTAAAATTAAACAAAAAATTGGGTCTTGTAGCAGGAGCAGATAATTGGGTTGACGATGATGACGATGAAGCTCTCATGTATCCAGTTGCACTAGGTGCTGCTCCGCCTTTTTTAGGTCCACCAAAATAACTAGTTCTAATAATTTTACCATCTAATGTTTTTACCAGTACACCCGGCATAATACCGTTTGTTGGACTAGCACCACCATATTGTGCTTTTCTTGCTACTGCAGAACGTCCGCGACTACTTCTATAACCATTTCTTTGAGGCATAATATAGTATACTATTAGATAAAATATTATACACGAGTATTATTGTGTTATTACTGTAAACAGTATTTTTATACAACTTAACGCATTATTAAAGCTCTTTTGCCAACACCACCAGATGAGGCAGGGTTAACTGAAACTAATTTATTTTGCTGTAAGTATAATTTTTGTTGAGCTGGTGTTTTACCATTTAGAGCATAAATTGGTCTGCTGCCGTTTTTTTGTATGTGTCTGTATACAGATGCGGTACGACCTCCTTGTTTGGGTGCTAAACCAGGCATAATACCAAATACACTTGTTTTATTAGAAATTGCAGAAGCATTTCTAGCTTTTTTACTACCATTCATGAGAACCATTATATAATCTCTAAATATTTTTTTTTATGAGTGACTATCAATTTGTATGCTTATTATCTTTATATTGAAGCTATATAAACATATATTGTCAATAATCATTATATCAATGAGTGAATTTAAGATTTCCAGCGATGATGACATTATTAAATCAGATGAAGGATTAGTATTTAATCCGTATAATTCTAACAATGTTGAGATTACATTGAGCCAAGTTCAATCTATTCTGACAAAATATGGAGTTCCTGGAAAAGTAGATAATATGACTTTATACAAGCGTGCGTTTATTCATAAATCTTATACAAAACGCCCACAATTATACAATTTAAAGGAAAATATTACTATTATGGATCAACCCAACGACTGTTTACCACTTCATACTAAATCAAACGAACGTCTTGAATTTTTAGGAGATGGGGTTCTCGAATGTATTACTAAATACTATTTATATAGGCGTTTTCCTAAAGAAAATGAGGGCTTCATGACCGAAAAAAAAATTGCACTAGTTAAAAATGAAGCTATAGGAAAGCTAGCACTAGAAATGGGGTTACATAAATATTATATTATTTCTAAACATGCAGAGGAGAAGAAAACCCGCACGAATCTGAAAAAACTAGGCTGTTTATTTGAATCGTTTTTAGGTGCATTATTTTTAGACTTCAATAAAATGAATGTTAATGATGAAGAAGGTTGGTTCAAAAATATATTTGTTACTGGTCCAGGGTTTCAAATGGCGCAAATATTTGTAGAAAGTATTTTTGAAAAACATGTTGATTGGATGAAGCTAATTCGCGATGATGATAACTATAAAAATATTTTACAAGTGAAGATTCAGAAGAAATTTCAAGATACACCTCATTATTTGGAAATAAATCACGACGACGAACAAGGGTACACAATGGGTGTATATTTGTGTTTAGGACAAAAAATTCACGAGGTTCGAAAAGAAGATGCTATTGATTTTAAATCATTTGGTAATTTTGAAGATATTCATAAAAAATATATTCAAGATGAAACTGTTTTTGTATTTTTTGCCTCTGGAAAACACAAGATTAAACGAAAAGCCGAACAAATGGCATGTGAGGAAACATTAAAATTTTTGGAATAATTACTGCGAAAATATTTGTTTTTTTATGTGTTGATTTAATATAGATGTCTTCTAGTGTTTTAGAAAAATTAAAAATTAAACCAATTCCAAAAAAAATAGAAAAAATAAAGGTTAAAATTAACGAACCTAGTAAAGATGAAAAAGTAGACATTAAAACAAAAATATTAGATAAAACAAAAGATGATATTATTAATAGAGCGGATTTTATTCAAAAACTTACCATTTCCGTCGCTACGACCATTCCTGATAAAGTACTACCAACACAATTCGATCAAGATAAGGCTAAAGCTACAACTATGAAAAAACCTGTTAAAAAACTTACAAAAAAAATTAAATTAACTTCCGACAAAGATGTTGATGATCCCGTATCTAGAAAAACATCTAAGCCTAGATTAGATGTTGTTGCAGATGATATCGATATTGACAAGATAATAGAAGAATCAAATCTTGTTACAAGATTACCACCAAAGGAAAAAAAGGTCTTGTTACGTGCAAATGCATATTATATGAATAATCGCGAATCATTTACCAATTTTATAAATGCTTTATTTCGCCCATATAAGGAAGAACTTGAAAAGGCCGAAAACACAATTAGTTGTGATAGATCCGATGATGCCGCATTTAGTTTACTTACCCACCAAAAAGTTGTTCGTGACTATTTGAATATATATACCCCGTACCGCGGTTTACTATTGTATCATGGTTTAGGAAGTGGAAAAACATGTAGTTCTATTGCAATTGCAGAAGGAATGAAGACAGATAAACAAATTATTGTGATGACACCTGCCTCATTAAGAATGAACTATTTACAAGAATTAAAACATTGTGGTGATACCATATATAAGAAAAATCAATTTTGGGAATTCATACCGATTGCCGATACTATACAAGGAACAACGATGATTAGTGTATTATCAAAAATACTACAATTATCCAGTGATTTTATTAAAAAAAATAGGGGTGCATGGTTAGTGAATGTTAAAAAACCATCCAATTTTAATGAATTAACAAACGAACAAAAAAACTCTCTTGATTTACAAATTAATGAGATGATAACACACAGATACAAATTCATAAATTATAACGGTATGCGTAATAGCCATTTGAAAGATTTAACACGTAATTATTCTATTAATCCATTTGATGACAAAGTTATTATTATTGATGAAGCCCACAACTTTGTTAGTAGAATTGTAAATAAAATCAGACGACCAGAATCATTGTCTATGCGCTTGTACGAATACTTGATGTCGGCTCAAAATTGTAAAATAGTCTTTTTATCTGGTACTCCCATTATTAATTATCCCAATGAAATTGCTATATTATTCAACATATTGCGCGGTTATATAAAAACATGGACGTTTCCATTAAATGTAAAAACCACTCGTAAAATTAATAAAGAAGAATTGTTGAATATATTCGAGCGATTCGATATTCTCGATTATTTAGATTATAAACCCTCTTCAAAATTATTGACAGTTACCAGAAATCCTTTTGGTTTTATTAATATTAATAAAGATGGCACTTACAAAGGTGTGAGTAATTTTAAAATTAAAAACAAAGGTGAAGTAAACGATATTGACTTTGTTAAACTCATTAGTTCTATATTGAGTAAATATGATATTGATATTATTAGTTCTAATATACAAATTGACACATATAAGGCACTTGATGATAATTTAGATTCATTTCAAACACGATTTATAGAGTCATCTAGTGGAAATCTTAAAAACGCAAACTTATTCAAGCGCCGTATACTAGGTCTTACTTCTTACTTTCGCAGTGCACAAGAGCAATTAATGCCTGAATATAATAAAGATACTGACTTCAAGGTTATCAAAATACCTATGAGTAATTATCAATTCGGTATTTACGAACAAGCCCGTATACAAGAACGTAAAGTTGAAAAAGCTGCCGCTAAAAAGAAAAAAAAACAAGTGGGTGAGGAATTATATGAAGATTCTGTATCGACTTATCGAATTTTCTCTCGTGCATTCTGTAATTTTGTATTTCCTGAAAATAGGCGTCCTATGCCAAAAGAAGACAAGAATATAGAGGCTGTATTAAAAGGAGACGCCGATGAAGATATATTAGATGCTGTATCCGTACAAGAAAAAATAAATAATACCGACGGACGTTATGGTGCCGATGATATTGACATTGTAGAAAGTGAATTAGCTAATGAAATTGACAATACATATCAAGGACGCATACAAAAAGAAATGGAGTATTTGAAAGACAATGCATCCAAATTCTTATCTACCAAAGGTCTAGAAACATTCAGTCCGAAATTTTTGAATGTTTTAGAAAATATTAAAGATGAAGAGTTCCGTGGACTGCATCTTATATATACACAATTTCGTACTATAGAAGGTGTTGGAGTACTAAAATTAATATTAGACGCAAATGGTTTTACACAATTTAAAATTAAAAAAGATGAAGCAAATATTTGGAAAATAGATATACCTGAAAATAAAATGGGTCTTCCTACGTATGCTCTATATACTGGTACTGAAACAGATGAAGAAAAAGAAATTATTAGAAATATTTTCAATAGTAATTGGAACGCTGTGCCTAGTACTATTACTAGTGAATTATCTAATCATTCTACTAATAATTTGTATGGAGAGATAATTAAAGTACTTATGATTACTGCATCTGGTGCGGAAGGCATTTCTTTAAAAAATACTCGTTACGTTCATATTATAGAACCTTATTGGCATCCTGTAAGAACAGAACAGGTTATTGGTCGTGCTAGAAGAATATGCAGCCATCAAGAGTTACCACCCGAATTAAGAACAGTAAATGTATTTTTATATTTGATGACATTTACAGAAGAACAATTATCAGGCGATGGTGCAGTGGAACTTAAATTATACGATGGTAGTAAATTTGATGATACTATACCAGTAACCAGCGATGAAGCATTATACGAAATTTCTACTATTAAGGAAAAAATTAGTACACAAATATTAGATGCTATTAAAGAGGCTTCTATGGATTGTGTTATATATAATAAACCAGGTTCGAAAAATGCTGTAAAATGTTTCTCATTTGGTAAAACTATGCCTTCCTCATTTTCATATAAACCATCTATCGGAAATGAAGAATTAGACGTGGTTTCTAAAATAAATAAAAGGACTATTACGTGGAAAGCAACCGAAATTAAAATACCTATAGATGGTATTAAAAAATCTTTTGCTAGAAATTCACAAACAAATGAAGTGTATGATTTACAAAGTTATAAAGATGCTATTGAATTTGGTAGCGAACCTATATTGGTAGGTAGGTTAATTAAAAAAAATGATGGTAAGATGAAATTTGTAAAAGTATAAATTGTTATATCATTAGTGTATCAAATAAAAATAAAAATATTTATATAATTTTTATTTTTGTATGGTTATTATTTTTTTGTATGGTTATTATTTTTTATTTGCATACAATTTAAATAATTTTCTGAAAGTATATTGCTCCATTTTGCTGGGTTGGGTGAACGACTAATTATATTTTTTAAATTTTCTTTATCCAGTATTTGATTTTTATACTTACTTAGTTCTAGTGTATCTTCTATCAAGTATGTGTCTCGTGTTCTACGCGTGCAATCATTATTCACTAAATTGTTTGTCAGCTTGTAATCTGTTATTTTTATTGGAATCGTTTCACTATTACTGTTTATAATTTCATCACTACAACTAGATGTCCTTTCTTTATTGCTACCTATACTCATTGTATCGATACTACCAAAACTGTAAAAACTACCAATACTATCTAAACTATTACTTCTTTCATGAATGAAATGAATATTATTATTAGTAAGATCCATATACTTATTACATATACACATTTTATTTTATCTTGTTTTATCTTGTTTTTCTGCAAATCCATTACATATTTTCCATAATTGTTCTTGTGAATCATTTATTGATAATATTTGCTTCTCCAAATATTCTATTCTTTCTACTAATTCGTTTTTATTATCATCGTTTTTATTATCATCGTTTTTATTATCATCGTTTTTATTATCATCGTTTTTATTATCATCGTTTTTATTTGCGGCTTTTCGTTTTAATTTATTTAATATACTATCGTCAGCTATTGTATTTTTTACTATACTAGACAACCCGCTATTGTTGGTATTATCAACATCTATATTATTATCAAATGTCACCTTTTTATTATTTGTATTATTTGTATTATTTGTATTATTTGTATTATTTGTATTATTTGTATTATTTGTATTATTTGTATTATTTATCCATTTTTCAGCATTTTCTGTAATAGTTGGTATTTCTAATTCCCGTTCTCTAGATGCCAATCTTTCTGCGATCAATCTATCCATTTCATCACCTATAGGTTTATCATTATTATCTGTATTGTCATTGAAATTTATTTCTTCGGGTTTTTTACTATTCATTGTATTGTTAAAATCTTCTTCTTGATGTTTTAATTTTAGATTAAGCTGGTTTTCTCTCTGTGTTTTTAAATCTTGAGATTTGTATATCATTTGAATGTTTGATTCCGATGTGTTATTTTTTGATTTCTCTATATTTACCAACTTTATTAGTTCTTCCATAGATAATTTATTTTTTTCTAATAATGATAATCCTTGATTGTAATGATTTATATTAATTAATGTATCTTCGAAAATGGTATGAATAGTATTAAATTTATTATTCGGTATTCCTTGAAATACATTACTATCTTGCAACAATTCCCATAACATACTTTTATTTTCATTTGATACAAAACTCATTGCTACTATTAACCATAATAATATTTTTATATTATTATTGTCTATTATTGTCTATTATTGTCTATTATTGTCTATTATTGTCTATCAATAATTATACGTTGAAATATTTTTTTCGGAGTTCAAATACTTTACGGTCTGGAATTTTATTTCTTAGAAAACACTTTATATTCCTATCCTTTAACATTTCTATTATAAAATATAAACAATACATTCCACATTCTGAGTCACTTTGTTGATGTTGTAGCTTATTGATATGTGTATCAAACTGTATACCTAACTGTTTCCCCTGATTTTCAACAGTTTCTATTAATTTTTTAACTTGTAACGGTGCTTTATTACCATTACTATCAAAATATACTATAAACTTCTTTTTTATATTAATAAATAACCCAATCCAATGCTCGCCATTTTTATAATGGGGGTCTGTATTTAAAACAATTCCTATTTTATTTTTATTTCTCTTAATAAAATCACTTATATTTAATTTACATAGCTCTTCCCATACACATTCTCCATATAATTTATGGTGGTCGTAGTCTATAGGCGATGGACCTAGAAACTCGAAACATTTATAATATTTTTCATATTGTTTCATAACAGATTCTATGTCTAAACTACTTAACCATTCGTTTGGCTTTCGTTTCCAATCATTTGGGGCTTTTGGTGCAAACGTATAATTCAATAACTCATTATCTATTTTTCCATTCATAAATTTACTTCTTAACCAACATGATTCACGATCGCAACTATATGACATTTTTTCTTTTAATTCATTCCATATTTGGTTTGAGTTATTTGTCATTATTTTATCGCGTTTATGTCTTGCGTTCCACGCATCTTTCATTTTAAATAACGCAGTATTGCTGTAACAAGAAAAGTCATTTGCATTTGGGTTTGGTCCACAATTTAATTTTTTATAACTATTATTATCATTATTATCATTATTATCATTATTATCATTATTATCATTATCACTGGTATAATTATTATCATTAACAGACAGTTTATCATTTCTTTTCAAAACTTTACTGCTACTGCTACTGCTACTATTACGCACATTCGTTTTTTTCAATGTTTTTCTATTTCTTCTTGTATTTTTCTCATATTTTTTTTTATTTGCTACTTTTGTCTTCATAATAAATATTTATATTTTATATTATCCATATTTTTTATTTTTACACATTTGAATAGTTATAGCGTTTCCTTAACGACTTTAGTTTTTGAAGGTTTTATTCCTTTTGTTTTATATTTTTTTGATTTTAAATTTATTTCTTCCTTTTTTGGTAATATTTTTGGATTTTCTATTTTATTCTTATTTATAACATAGTTATCTAAATTTACTTTCTTTACTTCTTCTTTTTTAAATAGTAAGTAGTCATTATTTATACATTCCTGATTCTCTACCATCGTTTTACCTGTCATATTTTCTGAATTATTATTCATATTATTATCACTACTATCGTATTTATTCTGCATTATATCTCGCTTGTCTAAAAATTCTAGGTAATTTATACAACTTTTCACATAATTATCGAAACCACTTTTTAATTGTTTATCTTCTTCATCTAATTCATCTCTAAATAACCTTTTTGTTAGATCTAATATTCGCTTTTTATAAAATCTTTTGTTTTTTGTGTAATATTTATCGTTGCTTGTATCGTTTTTTTTTAAGATATTTTCATATTGCGTCTTATTAGTAAAATATTCTAATGTTATATTATCTAAATAATTCATTGAAATTTCCATTTACATATTTCAATGAATATATATTCACTATTTCTCTGTATAATACTTTTACTACGTTTCTTTTAGTTGATTTCTTGTATGATTATTAAATAAACTGTTTCCAATATTATCAGTATTCGGATTAAAAGGCGCTAAATCCGATTTTTCAAATAATAATGGATGGTTTTGTTGCACTGGCTTATAATCTATTTTTGTTTGGTATAAATCACTATTAGACGATGGTACATATTCTGATTGTTCGCAGTTTTGTAATGCAAAAAATTGGTTTCTTAATGTAGATTCTGTATTTATATTGTTTGAAAATCCAGACCATGGTGCTTGTGCGTTTCCCGGATTAAACACGGACTTTGTACTGTATGTACCATATGTTTGAAGCGGGGTAGTTGATACTTGTCTTTGATCTAATATTTGCATATATCCATATTTTGTTGAGGCAGGACGACTACTGTATTGAGGTTGCAAATTTGCGGATGGGATATTTCTTTCATACAATTTATTATTCATTTCATCCAAACGCCCATCGTTGCATATATATACACCCGATACTAGTCCATGCATATTACTATTACTATTACTATTACTGTTATCCATTAATATAATATGTTATAATATTATTTTGTAAACTACCTAAATATAATCATTGGACTATAATAATATGTGCGGAATATTTGCATTGTTCCATTTGCTTTCTAACAAACAACTAGCATCCAAATATAATTCGATTGAAGAACAATATTATAAAGGTAGAAATAGAGGACCCGAATATTCTACATTAAATACAATTAATGATAATATATTATTTGGATTTCATAGATTAGCTATCAATGGATTAGATGATAAATCCAACCAACCCATTGTTGTCGATGGTATTTATTTAATTTGTAATGGAGAAATATATAATTATAAAAATATATACAACATGTTAGATATTAGCCCCATTACTAATTCTGACTGCGAATCTATTATTCATATGTATAAAAAATACGGCATCGAATACACATTACAAATGTTAGATGGTGTATTTGCATTTGCACTATATGATTCCAATATTAACAGATGTTTTGTTGCTAGAGATCCTTTTGGTGTTAGACCACTTTATATGGGTATAGAAGGTGATAATATGATTGTATATGCATCATTATTGAAACAAATTTCTGGTATTTGCACTACTTGTAAAAATTTCAAAGCAGGTACATATAGTGAATTTTATATTGAAAATCAAAATCAAAATCAAAATCAAAATCAAAATCAAAATCAAAATCAAAATCAAAATCAAATATGTAACAGAAAATATTGTTTTATTTCACAAGAACAACCTTATACAAATTTTAATTTTAACCATAACGTGATGCTACCTCATAATATATTTTCAAATAATTATCCATATGCTATTATTTATAATACTCTGGTAGAAGCCGTCAAAAAACGCGTTATTACTATGGAACGTAATTTAGCATGTTTACTATCAGGTGGACTTGACAGTAGTCTTATATCTGCACTAGTATCAAAATATGTTCCAAAAGGACAATTGCAAACTTATAGCATTGGTATGAAAAATGGTTCTGATTTAAAATATGCAAAAATGGTAGCCGAACATATTCATTCTAGACATACAGAAGTTCTTTTAACTGAAGAAGATTTTTTCGCTGCTATTCCAGAGGTAATATATAATATTGAAAGTTATGATACTACTACTGTTAGGGCAAGTGTTGGTAATTATTTGGTTTCTAAATATATTTCCGAAAACAGTGACGCAAAAGTACTTTTTAATGGCGACGGTTCTGACGAACTAACCGGTGGATATATGTACTTTCATAAGTGTCCTAGTAATATTGAATTCGATCACGAATGCAAACGACTATTGAAAAATATACAATATTACGATGTATTAAGAAGTGATAGAAGCATATCATGTCATGGTCTAGAAGCTAGAACGCCTTTTTTAGATAGAACTTTCGTTCATACTTATTTATCATTGGCGATTCATGTTAGAAATCACAATAATAACAGTGATATGGAAAAACATCTTTTGAGAAAATCTGTCGAGTTTATGAATCCAGATCTATTACCTAAAGATGTGTTGTGGCGAAGAAAAGAAGCTTTTAGCGATGGCGTTAGCTCACAAGAAAAATCTTGGTTTGAAATCATTCAAGAAAAATTAGATGTTATTTATGACGATGTGGAATTTAGAGAAAAATGTGATAAATATACTTTTAATAAACCTACTACTAAAGAACAATTATATTATCGTGAACTATTCGAACAACACTTCTCAGGTCGTGGAAAAATAATCCCTGGTTTTTGGATGCCAAAATATTGTAATGCAACTGATTCTAGTGCCAGGTCACTAGATGTATACAAAGACAAAATTAGAAGCAAAAGTAATCTAGACGAATTATTTGAAGATGTTCTGTCGAAATCATTCGATAATGAAAACAAAAATGATGATAAAATCGGTGTTAAAAATATTATTCATAGTAAAGATGCAGAACATTGTACCTCTACAAATAGTGGAAATAATGACAATTGTTTTTTTGCTGAGTTTGGATATTAGAATATTTATTGTAAATATCTTGCAACTGATACTGTTAAAAATATTCTAACAATATAATATAAGTATTGCTATGTCTATTAAACCACATGAATTAGTCTTTGAAATTGCTCTATATGCTTCTTATATTTTATATTTTATTGCGTACTTTCAGATTGATTATTACAATCCACAATATTTGGAAACATTAGAAGGAGTAATGAAATATTATGTTATTGGATTTTTAATTATTCGTTTTAATCCTTTTATACATACTAAGTTTACAGAATTTGATAGAAAAGTTGTATTTTCTTCTGCACTTTTCTTATTAACTACCACAACGTTTAGTGAATATGCAAAACAATTTGATTTTATGGAAGTAACAAAAATATTGAGAATTATTAAGTGAAAATCAAAATGTAAATAACCAATGATGTAAACCGTTGAAAATGTAATTATTTACGTATAATTTGTAATTATTTCTTTACAAATTATATATGAATTCTTTTCCATTTTCTATCAAAGATGGTGAAATAAATGGTGTATCCTATAAATATTATGAAATACCTACACATACACCTGACGGACGCTCTACTATATTATACAGAGGAGACACTGACTTATATCCTAGTTATCAAAAACCTGTCGCACCTGCCTTTTTTAGCACTGAACCTAAATTTGTAAAACATTATGGTCTTGTTTTTCGTTTTAAACCAGTACAAACATTAAAATTATTGGCTCTAGATAATGCTTCTAATTATTCAGAGTTTTATGATTCTTTAAAAAATGATAGCGATAAAGGACCTGCTATGCAACGCATATTAAGAGACAATTATGGTTACGAAACTGGTTCACGATTTTCCGAATATATAGAAGATTATAAATTAGTTAATTATTTATGTGGAATCGGTATGGATGGTTATGCTATTAACCGTATGGAAATACCAAGTGATAAGATTGATGCAGTTGTTGATGAATATGAAGGAGAAGAATATGAGAAAAATAGAAAATTTCACCCTGAAATGGCTATATGTGATGTTAATAAAATAGAATATGTTAATCCACAAGAAGATATTTCTGCATATACAGAACAACAAATAGAAGATGCTAAAGAAAAAAGGTTTCTAGATAAAGAAAAATACAGCTTTGAAGCAAATAGAAAAAATAAAAATAGAAACAAAGTTCGACCATCTTTTAAAGGTAACAGTTTATTTGGTGACGATGATGAAGACATTGTCGATAATTTTGAAAATGTAGACAATAGACAAAATTCTTTTAAAGGTAACCTATTTGGCGACGATGACAGCGATTATAATACTCCACCATCCACACCAAGACGCGGTGGAAAAACTAGAAAATTACGTAGTAAAAAACACAAAAAAAAATCTACAGCTAAAGCTAGGTATAAATCTAATGCAATAAATAAGAAAAAATCTACTTCTAAATTGCAAAAGAAACATAAAAATAAACGTTCTACTAAGAAAGTTAAAAAAAATGCTTCTAAAAAATCAAAAGGACGTTCGTGTAAGAAAATGGTATACACCGACCGAAAAGAAAAATGATACAAACTAAAAAGAAAATGTAATACACCTTATTTAACTTTACACCTTCGGACATTTAAAATGGGACAAACCCCCAAAATAAAAATCAAAAATGTAAAATCACCGTATTTTTAATGAGATTTTGTCTCATTTTTCTTTTCGGTCGGTGTAATGTAAATGGTTGATGACATGATTTACATTATTTGCATTAGTTTGTATTAGTCGGTGTAATTTTACGTTTGTTACTTTTTTACTTTTACAGTTTTATTTTTCTCTTGTTTTCGTTTTCGTTTAAATGTCTTGCTATTCTTGTCATAGAAGAATCTTTTCAAATGTTGCAATACTCGTTTACTCACTATATTATCTATTTCTAGTTCTTCTTTTGATTTTTCAATTATATGATAATTATATCTATCAAATTCTTTCTTCATTGTATAAAAAAAATGATCTTTATTTTTTATGTGTTTACCCATGTTTGAATTAGCATATAATGTTAACATCTTTTCAAAACTTATTTGGTTTACATATGGTTTGACATTTATGTAGTAAATTTTTTCGTCTATCATACCATCGTGATATACGTCGTCTATAAAACATAATTCTGTGTTCTCGGGTAATTTAGTACATCTAATAAAATCTTCCAATGTTTTCGCATGAGTAGTTCTACCCATTTCAATTTGTTTTCCCCTTACTTTAAATGCACCTATTATTTGATCGAATAATTTGTATTTTATTTTCGTGTCAAAATAATCTTTTATTTGTAGCGACCATTTTTTGTGGGCTTGATTATTTGTATATATCATGACTTTGTAACACTTTCCTTCTTTCTTTTTATTTTTTAAATATTGTAATATTTCTATTATTTTTGGACGTAAAAAATCCGGATATAAATCTAACAATTCATTGAAATTATTTTCACTATATTTATTATTTTTTACATATTTATTTAAACAGTCGCAAAAAATTCCGAATTCTGTAAAATATCCCAATGTTTCATCTAAATCAAATACAACTATTTTTAATAGTTTATTCATATACAATATGCGGCTATAAAAAATATTACATATATATATATACCCTCTTTATGGAATTGTCATCAAGCGACTATAAGAAAATTGTAAATTATTATCAAATTCCTAAACAAAATGACAAAACATATAAAACATTGGCAGAGGATATGTTAGCAGACAAATTATGTAAATGTATTAAATCAGTTACAAATAAATCAGGGTTGAATGAAAAAAGTGCTATCGGTATATGTCGAGATAGTATTTTTAAAAAAAGAAATATTGACTTCTACACATTTGGCTGTAAGAAGCAAGCAAAACTACACAAAAAGAAAAATACTAGACGTCGTGTTAAAAAATTTAGCAAAAGTATTGCATTTGATGGAGTAAAAAAAACGAAAACTGTAAAAAAACAGAAAAAAAAGCTCGCCGAACGTAAAAAGTAAAAATAACCATTAGAACGTAATTGCGCCAAAATTACACGCTACTAAATAAAATTGAATGTTTTTAATTTTATTTAGTATTTTACAATTACTAATTATAGGAACAATGAATATGAAAATATTTAACGATTTGTGTAAATTTATATTAGCCACTTCTTCAAAGTACAATATTGATGAATCACACGATGTGTCGCATAGCATGAATGTGTTACATTTTGCACATAATATTTACGAACAAGAAGTGTATATTGACCCTGGATTAATACCACATAGAAATATTGTATATTATGCATCTACATTACACGACATGTGCGATAAAAAATATATGGATGAAAAACAAGGGCTTATTGAAATAGAAAATTATCTTGATGAAAAAATTACGAAAGAAGATTCTGATGCTATTTTGTCTATTATTTCAACCATGTCGTATTCAAAAGTAAAAAAGGATGGATTTCCTGATTTAGGTATTTACCAAAAAGCATATCATGTTGTGAGAGAAGCCGATTTACTCACTGCATATGACTTTGACAGATGTATTATTTATGATCTAAAAGTAAATAAAAATTCTTTTGAAACCTCCTTTTACCACGCAGAAGAATTATTTAGTAGACGAGTGTTACAACATGGAGAAGATAATTTGTTTACGACAGAATATGCTAAAAATGTGTATCCTTTGCTTCATTCCCAATCAATTCAAAGAATAAATAATTGGAGAAAAATGTTACTGTAAATCTAAAGCATAGTTTGTAGATAAAAATAGGATACTTATACATATTAGCATTACTTGTAAAAGATATAAACATTTTTCTATGGTAATATAGATACCTACAACTAAATATACATCATGAATATTACCAAAAAATTGATTGTAAATAATTTGTCATTATATACCATTAATACCAATAATACCAATAATACCAATAATACCAATAATACCAATAATACCAATAATACCAATAATATGAATAATACCAATAATATGAATAATATGAATAATACCAATAATATTAATTATTATAACGATTTACTTTCACTTTTAAATAAAATTCTAAAAACGAACTCAT
>Ga0233413_10000203_pt1 | contig 31344 bp, 31 predicted proteins | sample Na_anoxic_6_MG_FD_189019 | JGI IMG/M metagenome (GOLD analysis project Ga0233413, IMG submission 189019) | Seawater microbial communities from Saanich Inlet, British Columbia, Canada - Na_anoxic_6_MG | ecosystem: Environmental > Aquatic > Marine > Inlet | place: Canada: British Columbia...
CAGTAACAACAACCTTATTGGCCTTGTTCAATTCCTCGGTAATGTTGCCTAAATTGAATTTTATTGTATCGTAAATGGTTTTGTTGGCTATTCTCATGGTAGTCTACTCCGTTCGTTGTGTTTGTTGCGTTTGTTGTGTTCCTTGTATTGGTTCTTTTTTACCCCGACAAACCCGATGAACTCAATAAACTCAATAAACTCATTATTTCCTACTTTACACTGAGCAAGGTATTAAGCATTTCATCCGCAACGCTAATAAGTTTGGCTGCCGCTGCAAAGGCATGCTGAAATTTAATGAGGTTTGTCATTTCCTCATCAAGGGATACAGCCGAAATACTGTCTCGTGTCTCACTTAGTTTATTTACCATCATCTCATTAAATGTACTGCTCCTTGAGATGCTAGCCGACTTGATTCCGATGGAGCCCACGGTGGAATGATAGTAGTCTTCCAATGTGGCTGTCGTATTGGCCGAGCTTTTTGCGCTACCGCGACTACATGTCCACTGGGCAATATTACTTGAGGTGTACTGCAGGTCAATAAGAGCCAGGGCATTGGTGTTGTCGCCCACTGCCAGGTCACCGGTATTAGCGTCGATCTGCGCCGCAGCAATATAATCTTTATTTTGAATCTGTGAGTTGGTACCAATAGATCCGGCACTCCTTCCATCAAGGAAAGTGTTAATGCCAAGGGCGGCCATAAGCCCGGAATCTTGAGCCTCGTCGTCGGAAAAACCAAAACTGTAAGTGCCTGCGGCGGCAGCAATGTCGAATTCCACAATGCCGTCAGCAGTCAGGGCAGTAGCAAAACTAACATCGATATCCGAACTCCCGTCACCGTTAAGGTCAACACTAAACCCGTCATTATCACCACCGATATCGTCTCCGGAATTGAGTGAATAGGCGCCAGGGACGTTACTGACTCTCCAATTGTCTGTATTAATATCGAACGTTACAGTTTCTGTATCTGCCGCACCGGCGCCAGTCACAGTAACCGTTATGTCATCGGTCCCACTCCCGCCAAGCTGGAGGCGAACCTCGGTAGCTGTATCAACACTCCCAATCGAAATGCCACCAGTGAAACCGCCGTCTTGAGTTACTGCCCAAGATCCACCACCTCCAGCAGTCCATGTCAGTTCTATACCCGTAACACTTTCATCCGCTTCAGCCGGGGTAGTAATGGTTACGGTGGTCGTTTCGACGATTGTACCTGCTTCATTTTCAATGGCAGGTGTCTGGGTCACGGTAAATGGAGTGTCGGCAGGGGTGCTTGTAGTCAGCATGTCGTAATTGTTGACCGTTACTGTAGTGTTAGACGAGGTAGCTCCACCGCTATAGCTAAAAGTAGTTAGCTCACGGTCGGTTCCGGCTGTATAAGGAGTAAATGTCAAGGCATTAGTAGATGTCTTGGATGCTGTCACACGGGGTGTCTGCCGGTTGAACTGGCTTACAAAAGAATCGAGTGTCCAGTGCCATTCTGACGGCAGATTAGCCGTTGGCGCTCCATCCGCATCTGTAGTTATGGTGAAAACATCGCCGGCAAACAGGTACCCTGATATAAACGGGAGGATCATTCCGTCAACGTCTACGGGCGTGGCGGCTGCGTCCAGCGTGAAAGTACCTGAGGTAATACTGTTTGACCACCCTATTTGTATGGAATCTGTTCCTATTTCACCGTCTCCAGGTACCGAAGCAACGGTGAACGTATAGGTATCTGAAATACTGTTTGCAGCGCCTGTAGGGGTCATGACCACTGGAGCGGCCGAATTGTCTGCTAAGGCATTGATTTTCAACGTATTTCCAGCAACAAGGACATCACCGTTTGTGAATTGTATTGTGCTGTCATCACCACCATCAGCAACAGGAAGGGTAAGAAGAGTATCTACTGCTGCTAAAGTGTAGTCGTTGTAGCCTGCTCCTCCGATGTCACATCTAAATTGTATCGTATCGGATCTGACCGTACCACCTTGCGTCACTTCAATGGTGTAAGTGGTGGCAGTATTAAAACTGGACGCAGCCCAGTCTGGATCTGCCGTGGAAATTGCCATATCGATATCGACCGGCACAGGAGAGGTTGCGCCGCTGTCATAGGTCCACATCTTAAAATCTTTCGTGTAGTCGATCTTATTTCCATAGGTAAGTGTTTCAAGTAGACCGCTTGAACCGGTTTTGTAAGTCCCTGTCACACTGGAACTGAACAGTTGCAGCCCCACCCCCTGGCTGTGCTGCTCATTAACGGACCAGATAAATTCTTTGGCTAAGACATCGAGATCCAGTTTATACTTGGCAATGACCTCATCCCGCATATCAAGCCATCCGCCAAGTTTACCCTTGATGATATAGTCTGTAATATCAACGGTTGTTGGTGGATCACCTGAACCTTGCCATTTCACCCTGTCTCCACTATCGCCGCCAAGCTCCAGGTCGTAGCTGCTAGCTGCGGTCACGAGGATGCAACCTCTGGCTGCGACCAATCTGAGCGACCCATTACTCTGCTCAAATGCCTTCACATCTAAGTATTCAGAGAGTTCTGAGACCAGATTATTGCGCTGGTCCCTGAGGTCATTAGCAATGTTTGTTGCTTCCATTCCAACAATTTTACCATTGATCTGTGCGATCTCATTTGTAAGCTGATTTATCTCATCTATCCCGACACTCACGGCATTGGTTAAATCCCTTTCAATCTGGGTCAAATCGGCATTTAGTGTGTTAAACTGCTCCGACATGGAGATGCTGTGCTCATAAAGCGCAATTCGTTCCGATGCACCTGATGGGTTGTTTGCGATATCATGCCATGAGTTCCAGAAATCTGCCAGCATATTACTGATATTGCTTTCTGAGTTTTCGTTAAACAAACCTTCCAGGACGTTAATGTAATGCTCCATCTCTTTAGAGGATAACATGCTCGATTTTCGCTGCATGAGCTGATTTTCAATAAACTGGTCACTGACTCTTAGCACCTGATCTATATCTACGCCACGCCCAAGAAGCACCCCGCCATAAGGCGCTGGTTCTATTGCCTCGTACACAGGGTTCTGTCTGGAATAACCGGGTGTGTTGACGTTGGCAATGTTATGGCCAGTCACGTCTATGCCATAACGCTGAGCGGCCAAGGCGTTTTTTGCAATAGTTAATACCAACCCTAAACCTGACATAATTAAGCCTCCCTGCTAAGGAGAATATTGGCACCGGATTTCCTTAAATGACATTTCTCATTATACATGATCTTAGATGTCTCCTCGCCTGTTATAATTGATATCATCTCATCAAGAAACTGGAGTGAATCATCAATAACTATCATGTTTTCTTTCCTTAGGGCCTTAATCTCATTCTTTAATTTCATAAGCGCCAGGTATTCTTTTTGAAATAGCGCCCTCTTATCCCCGGGGATCATGTCCAGTATTTGGTTAAGGTTAAAAGGTTTTTGGTCTATCCCCGGATTAATAGTAGAAATAATTTCCTGCTGAATAGATTTTATCTTTAAACATATCTCCTCTTTTTCCTTAGATATACTCCATAGGTTATCCAGGTCTATATTGATTAAAGATTTTCTTTCCCTGTTAAAACAATCAAGGAGATCATGATAGAGCATTATCTTCTTAAAAAAAAGTTTTTCAAGCGACTGAATAAAATAATCGTCCATAAATGAACTCCTTCTTTTTCTTATCGGAAGATTGCGCCATTACTTAATTGAAACTTGAAATTTGATGGACTCGTAAAAAGTCAAAAATACTCCCCCTCCCCTTAATCCCCTCCCACCAGGGGAGGGGAAATTCGACTTTTTACGAATTTGTCAAACTTGAAACTGGAAAATTGAAACTGGAAAATTGAAACTTGAAACTGGAAAGCCTGGCCCAGACCTGGCTTGCATAGTTTATTGTGATAGGCTTGGCTTATCAAGCATTATGATGACATCAGCATAATACTCGTAAGTCACACCAGGGCGGGCTGGAAACTGGAAACTGGAAAATCTCAATCATTTTTCATTTTAAGTTCTTCGAAAAGCATCGTTCCCAGTCCAATGCCTCCCCCTCTGGCAATCCCCAGAGCGAGCTTTTCATCAAACATTGATTTAACAATTTTAGCTTCATTTGTTTTTCCAAAAAGGCCATCTTTAGCCACCGTGTTTCTCGCTGATTTCAGCATATAGGTTATAAAGATAGATTCAAATTCTGTGCAGGTCCTTTTAAGTCTATCATTCCATGCATCTTTATGTGATCCCATTAAATTTTGGCTAACAGTAATCTCTTTTAACATACTGAGTTCCTTTAGGTAGTTAGTTAAGTCGTTGAGTCGTTGAGTGGTTAAGTGGTTAAGTGGTTAAGTCGTTTACTATTTAACTAATCAACTATTTGACTACTCAACCACTTATATAATCTCCAGTTCTGCCTGGAGAGAACCTGCTGCTTTCATGGTTAGCAAAATAGTGATCAGATCCCGAGGGGTAACGCCAATTGCATTTAATGCCCTAACCAGCTCGCCAATCGTATTCCCCTTTGGGACCAAAAGAAGCCTTTGTCTCTCCTCTTCAACTGATACCTTGCTCTCCGGGGTAACAACAGTGGCTCCGCCAGGTGTTACTATTACGCCCCCCTCCATTTGGGTAGGTGCGCCTCCCTTACCTTCTGGTGCAAATGGAAGTGGTTGCGAAACCTCCTTTTCCTCTTTTATCTGAATGCTCAGATTTCCATGTGCAACAGCAACTGTTAAAATCCTGACATTTTCTCCAATCACAACGGTGCCTGTTTTCTCATTAACTATAACCTTTGCCACAGAATCCGGTATCACCTCGAGATCTTCAAGTTTAGCAAGCAAGCTCACCACCTTATCTTGAAAGGACTGCGGGATATTGATTTTTAAGGTGCCTGAGTCTATGGGGTTAGCAAAGTCCTGTCCAAAACGTGAGTTTATCGCATTAGCAGCTCTGGCAGCAGTAATAAAATCCGGATTGTTTAACATAATAATTAATTCTTTTTTATTTTTTAATGATAGCGGAATCTCCCGCTCTACAGTGGCTCCTCCGCTTATTCTTCCTACAGTAGGATGATTTTTTGTGACACCTCCTCCTGCAGCTCCACCCGCACTAAAACCACCAACAGATAAAGGTCCCTGGGAAAGGGCGTATATCTTGTCATCAACCCCTTTTAGAGGGGTTAGAAGCAGGGTTCCTCCCTGCAAACTTTTGGCATCGCCAATAGAGGATAATATCACATCAATCTTTTTCCCTATCCTGGCGAATGGGGGAAGCGTGGCGCTAACCATTACCGCGGCAACATTGCTTACCTTTACATCCTGGGCACTCACATGGATACCCATCTTTTCCAGCATATTAACAAGGCCCTGAATGGTAAAGTTTGTTCCCCCTTTATCCCCGCTGCCATTAAGTCCAACGACCAGACCGTAACCAAAAAGCTGATTTGTCCTGATACCCTTAATAGAGGCAATATCCTTTAACCTTGCACCGATAACTGTGGAGGCAAAAAAGATGTCAACAATAAAGAAAATGAGTAATATAAACCTAAAACGGCCATACATAATCAATTATTCTCCCTAACCAACCTGGTTTTTGTTTATCTGCTATTGGGCCAATGCCTGAATAGGTTATCCTGGCATCAGCCACATACGTAGAGGAAATTTCATTAGACGGACTTATGTTCTCCGGCCTTATTATGCCTGATAGGGCTATATACTCTGTCTCGTTATTTACCTTAATCTCTCTCTTTCCATTAATGTACATATTTCCATTCGGTAGTACATTTATAACCACAGCGGAGATATATGCCTTGATATGACCACCCCTATCGCTTGTACCCTTTCCATCAAAGCTTGAACCAAAGGCCGCCTTTATCAGATCGTCAGTTCCCGGATTTTGGGCCAGCCTGGGGTTTTTTTCACCCAGGGCCTTCATATAACCTAAAAACTGCAGTTGTGCATCTATGCTTGATTTCTTGCTTGTTTTGGTATTTGCGCTCAACTTTGCCTCTGGATCCTCTACAATTCTCACAGTTACAATATCTCCCGCTTTTTGGGCCCTCCTGTCAGGATAAAGAGTGATGCCATTCGTTTCTGACCATAATGATCCCTCTTCCACCACAGGGGGTTTATATTCCGGGAATTGGGGCTCCTGAATCCTTTTGATCTCACGTACATGAGATGTATTTGTGGGCCACGCAGCACAACCGCTGAAGAAAATAAGCGCTATGGATAAAAGTAAATATTTTTTAGGGACCATTTTTCTCCTCTAAAAATCTACCCTTACAGTTGAGTTATTAATTACCCTTGCATATATCACTTTTTTACTCATTGAGTTTTGAACCCTTATAAGCTCACCCATGTGACCTTTCGCTAAAACTCTACCAGGAGCTGTCATCCTCAGAGCTCCTGATTCTGCTAAGATGGTTATCATATCCCCTCTTTTTACAACCAAAGGCTTTTCCAACATCCATTCTTTGATACAGGTATCTTTCTTAATAGTATGCTTTAACATAAGTCCAACGGTCTTACCTGTATCGGTTAAAGTCTTCGAAGATAAATGAGAGATATTTTTCCGCGCTAAATAGAGGTCATCTTCCTCGATAATTTCCCCTTTTTTTAAATTTCTGCAAGCACAGACTACAGATTCAAATACGTCAACCCAACCGGATAGCCTGATTTTATTCTTCACTACCCCGTTTACACTAATAATAGCGACTAATCTTACATTTCCCTTAAGTCTTCTCTTATCTTTTTGAAATAACCTAAGATTTATCTCCCCGGGAGGAACAGGTTTATTGCCGAGAACCTTCAACCCGGATACCATCACATCAGATTTTTCTTTTCTCAGATGTTGGCAAATATAGTCTCTGAACATTTCTTGAAATGTGATATCTGAAATCGTCTGCTTACCCTGGCTGGTTATTGCCTTGATTGCCTTTTTATCAACGGCCTCTGACTCAAGAGGGAAAGAGACAACCAAAAAACATGCCAAAATAATCATGATATTCATCGCTTTTCTCATGATATGATAATTACCTCTGTTAACAATTAGCAATGCTCAATGTAAAATTAGCAATTAACAATTGATACCTGGAACTTGATAATTGATAATTGCTAATTGATTCTACCTCTTAATATTATTGGCCATTTGCAACATGTTATCTGCTGTTTGTATTGCCTTGCTATTTATCTCGTAGGCTCTCTGGGCCATGATCATGGAAACCATCTCTTCGACTACATCTACATTAGACATCTCGACAAATCCCTGGGCTATTGTTCCTACACCATCTGAACCTGGTGTGCCGGAAATGGCTTCTCCTGATGCATCTGTAGGTCTATATAAATTGCGGCCGAGGCTAAAAAGGCCTGCAGGGTTAGAAAAAGTATATAATTCTATAGCACCAAGTGAGGTTCCGGTTCCTGAAGGGTCAAAGACGGTAATTGTTCCGGTTTTGTCAATATTGGTAGTGACTGTGTTTGGTGGAATTGCCATCTCCGGTTGTAATTTGTCTCCATTTGGCGTGCAGATGTTCCCATCAGAGTCTAACTTAAAATTGCCTGCCCTGGTATAGAGCTCCTCTTCGCTGCTCAGCACTTTGAAGAAACCCTTCCCTTCAATAGACATATCCAGTTCATTGTGTGTCTCTTTAAAATCTCCCTGCATAAACATCTTTTGCACACCAATAGGCATTGTTCCCATACCAATGTGGATGCCAGTAGGAATCTGGCTGCCAGACGAGGTTAATGATCCAGCCTGACTTATTGTCTGATACATCAGGTCCTGGAAATCTGACCTGCTCTTTTTAAAACTCACTGTGTTTACATTGGCCAGATTATTAGCAATGACATCAATCGACAATTTCTGCGCAGACATTCCAGATGCGGCTGACCATAATCCCCTTAGCATAATTATTTCCTCCTTTATTGGTACCTGTTCACGGTTCAGGGTTCAAGGTTGAATCTATAAAACATTCTTCCAGAAATTTTGGACCTTTGAACACTTATGGCCGAGTAAAGATGGCCAAATTTGCTCAAGGCTTCGGTTAGAGGGAGAAATTCAAGACAGAGCACGCTTAATCCATGCAGAATATGACTGGAAGATAACAAGAGAAAGATAACCCGGAACCGTGAACCCTGAACCTGTGAACGCTTACCTTTATTGTAATAGACCAACATCATTAACCATTTTACTATTCATTTCATCCATAGTCTGAATTACCTTTTGAGCTGACTCAAATGCTCTAAGGGCCTCTATCATTTTAATCATTTCTTCTGTTGGATTAACATTTGATCTTTCTATATAGCCCTGTTGAACAGTGATATCCTCAGCAGTGACTATATCTTGCTCTTCTCCCTGGTGCATGTAGTATGAACTGCCTTCTTTCTTAAGAAGCCGGGGCTGTTTAAAATCAACCACCACTATTTTATCAACGGGTTGACCATCTACTACTACCTGTCCATCACTTTTTATTAACACATCAACTCCATTAATTTTGATGGGACCATTTTGCCCTAATACCGGATCACCATTCAGGGTTACCAGCACGCTGTCCATATTACGGGTAAATGAACCATTCCTGCCGTATCGTATTCCCCTGGGTGTCTGGATTTTGAAAAAACCAGGGGCCCCTAATGCAACATCGAGTTCATTCCCTGTATAACGTATAGGTCCTGGGGTAAAGTCTGTTGTGGAAGCATTTTTTATGGCAAGCGCTTTATCAAAAGAAATGATATCCTTTTTAAAGGCATTCGAATCAATATTTGCCAGATTATTTGAGATGATATCAAATTTAAGCTTTTGTGCTAAAGAGGCATCAACTGCTTTATAGAACCCTGATATCAATTTTTCTTACCCCCACTTCTTTGTTTAATGGTATCTACTCAGGTATCTTGCCACAAAGGCACCAAGGCACCAAGATTAAAGAATTATTCTTTATAATAGCCTTTTTAATACGCCTCAGGCGCATTAATGGATGGAACATTGAAATTTATATCTATCTTCTTTGAGTCTTTGTGCCTTGGTGGCTGAATTACGTTTAATGAATGTTTACATAATTGAAACAGCAATATTAATGCCAGAAAGCATGAAAATCATAATTTGGTGTAATATGTTGATAATAGAAGAGAAAACAGAATGGGGAATAAAAAAGATTTAGAAAAGGGGGAGGAAAAAAATGCCTACCGGAGTTTATGTCCACTATTAAGAGAATAGATAAAGGCAAGTAATTCTGCGACAATAATATAAAGATCTGGTGGAATCTCTTCATTAAGATCAAGATGGGATAAAACCTCTATCAAATCCGGGTCATTGTGGATATATATATTATTCTCCCTGGCAATCTCAATGATCTTTTCAGCCACTTTTCCCTTTCCCTTTGCCACTACCATGGGTGCATTATCTAATTTCGGCTTATACTTTAAAGCAACAGCCTTATTTGGTCTGTTTCTTGTTTTCATTTAAGCAACCAGGCTTATGGTATTTCCTTCCTGATGAATAATTTCCTCAATAAGTGATTGTTTTACTATCTCAGGATCTTTAAGGTGGCACTCTATAGAACTGACAGTAAAACCCTTATCTTTCAGTTTTTTGATAAGGGATGGAATATTGTTTTTAATAAGTAATTTGATTTCCTCCTTAGTAATTAAAAACCTTCCCTCAATCTCTTTTCCCTTAATGCTAAGATCTGCTCTCAGTGGTCCAAGATTAGATAACTCCAATAAAAACGTTATTCTAAATGGATTTTTATCAATTCTTTTTCTTGTATTTCCATCCTTTTCCTTTTGGGGGAGATGAATCAACAATTGACCAAGGGTAAAAAGTCCGTCAGGAAATTGAATGGGAATTGGAATAAAAATTTTTCTATCCTGCTCCAATCCAAGGTGATTAAGAAGCTGGATGTTTTTTATTGCAGATACAAATCTTTTCAGGAAAACCCCATCTTCTTCCTTGAGGGCAACTAACCTTGACGTCAAGCCTTTTAAATTCCCTTGTATGAGCTTATCGAGATTATCAGCTCCGCCAATTTTTTTACTAACTAATATATTTCTAAGCTTTGCCTCCCAATTAAGACCTGATTTGTCAATAATTTCCCATAGAAGCTCAGGAGTGGATTTTAAAAATAATCCCATAGACAAATTATGCATCAATTCTTTAAATTGAGCTGAGGCTTCTTTTGGAAGCCCATAGTGATTTATATTTTCGAATGTAGATCTCCACAAATTTTCCTTTATCGCAGACAGTATCGTAGAAATATTTATGGCATTCGAATCCGTGAATTTTATGCCTAAGAGTTTGAGGGTTGGAATGGGCAGTGTCTCTTCGACTTTTAAGGATAAGATTGCCCCTTCTCTTAAGGGAACATAGGTTTTTGCCATGACCCTTCTTCCTTTAATGAGAAGTGAAACATTGCCTGAAGAGAGTGATTGGACTACCTTACCTTCAACAACCTCATTTTTGAATAATTTAAGAAGAGGTTTAGAATTTGCCTCTGGCTGAAGGGATATCTTGGATGTAAAAAATAGGGGATAATTGATTTCTATCAAGAGAAACCTTCTTCATTACCTATCTGAGAAAATTTTTTCTTTAAATCCAGGACAAGCTTCACCTCTCCTTCAGGAATTGAAAGTAAAGTGGCTATTTCGTCTGCTTGGTGGCCTTCTTTTGCTAATCCTATGATCTCTGTTTGTTGGCTATCAAGAGAAACTGGTTTTTCATTAATACCAACTTTCCGCCTCCGTCGGGAGAGCAATATATCAGCCCTGTTTAACAGCACATTTAAACTGATTATCCTCTTGTCCAATTGTTCATTAAGCCTTCTTATAAGAAGATGTTTTTCTTCCAACTGTTCCTTGAATTGTCCTGCTATTTTATCTGCATTAGTAAGTAACCGTTCAAATATTTTTACTACCTTATCGAATGATTTAGTTTTATGAGAAGACTTCAATCTCCTGATTAAAAGAATAAAGGCAACAACAATAATAATATCAATTCCTATTTGAGCGAGAAGTAAGGATTTTAACTCAATAAATGACATTTTTAAGCGCCTAAAGTGAATTAAAGTGCCTAAAATGAACTAAAGGTAAATCGAATCCCTGCATTTTAGACACTGATTAAACCGTGATATCTATAAGGTTTCCTTCCGATAAGTTGGATTTTTCCTCAGTTTTTTCCTTTTTTGAATCTTTTTGGTTATCTTCTGAGTCACCATTTTTCTTTTTCTCTTCATCAGTTTTAGCCTCTATCCTGTTTCCGGTGTCAAACTCCTTAACCTTTGATTTATCCTCTTTTTTTTCATTCTCTGTTTTCTGTGCAATAAACTGCTGGTTCAATTCCAGACTCTGTTTTCTGATATTATGCACCTCTTTAATGGCATTTCCTTGACCGAGGACAATATTTATATCTGTTGTACCCGCCATTTCTTTCTCCTGTAGTGGTTCGGCCACAAAGCCTGCCCTGGCGCGAGCGCCTTAGCAGATATTGTAGTTTTTATAGTATCTATTGATCTCATATAATATAGCTAAGCATTGCGTGCCAGGTCTGGGCCAGGGACACTAAGACACCAAGGTTAGACAATTTGCAATTTAAAATTGAGAATTGATAATTTTTCATTGATCATTTAATAACCTTCGTGCCCCTGGCCCAGACCTGGCATGCAATGATTTAGATTGATAAGCATCGCTTGGCAATTACTGCAGCGATAATACATTATCCAAGTCAATTCGCGCCAGGGCAGGCTTAGTGGCTGAACCGTTGCCTTCTCCTCAAACGGCCAGGAAGTTGGTTATATATATCTCATTAACCTTCCCGGCAGATAGGGCCATATTTACTCTCCTGGTAAGAAAACCCTTTATTTTCTCTAATGGAGGAATCTCCTTTGTCTTATTTATCTCCTCTCTTAACATATCGTACATGATGCCCCTGAGCTGTTCTTTTTTCGCTATTATTTCTTGTCTTAATTCTTTATTCGGCACGTTAAAGGAAATACTTAAAGACATATAGGTAAACCCCTTTTTTTCTTTAAGGGGAATAACAAATGAGGGAAATAGCAGTAATTGATCTTTTGGAATTTTCAATCCATGCAACTGGGTAGTTTCTTCTTCCTGTGGTATATCAAATGCTTTTTCTTTTAGATAAAAATACCCTATTCCTATTAAAAGACATAGCCCCAGCGCAATACATAACGATACCCGTTTTTTTCCTCTATGTTTCGCCCAAATACCTTTAGAATTGCCCTCTTCCGAGATTGATTCACTTTCTTCGCTATCTGACTTAGATAATTCATCTAACTCATCATCAGAAAATTGTTCATCATTTTCTTGCATTTACCTATTCCCTACAGATGTGAAAGTGTTTATTGTGCCACTTTAGGCATTTTAGGCACTTATACTATATACGGCCATAAATTGCATTTTTGTATCAAGTGAACCACTTTTTCCCTTGTCCATTGCTCCCTGGCCCAGACCCCTGGCCCAGACCCCTGGCCCAGACCTGGCTTTGAAAGGGTGTGTTTATATCTATAGATACGGTAATCGTTACAAAGCATGATAATATTCCTGTGTCGTCGCGCCAGGGCAGGCTGGCATGCACGAATTAGTTATAAAAAGTAAGCTCCAGAGTTAATGCCAAAGCAGGCTTAGCTCCCGGCTCTGTCGCGCCAGGGCAGGCCAATGATCGTCCTGGGTCTGAAATTTAAGGTCAATTAATGAACCTAAAAACGCTAATTATAGCCGCTCAAAGCATATCTTATCAACCTTAGTAATATGATCTAAGTTTTGCCCTTAACCTTAGTATTGCCTTTGAATGGATTTGAGATATCCTGGATTCTGTTAAATCCAATACCCTGGCTATTTCCTTTAATGTCAATTCATCATAGTAATAGAGTGATATAACCAATTGTTCCTTTTTCGAAAGACTAACAAGGGCCCTGGATATAATTTTTTTCAGCTCTTTTATTTTTAATTCATCAAAAGGCGAAGGTGTATTCGAGGCCTGCCTTGTAAATTTTGGAGTAGAGCCATCCGGCATGACCTTATCAAGGCTAACAAGGGTAATACCCTGAGCTTTACTGGTCATCTTATAGTATGAATCAATATCAATATTCATCTCCAGGGCAACCTCATGATCCTCCGGCTCCCTGCCAAGTCTGTACTTAACTGCTGTAATAGCATCTTCAATCCTGTGAATATCTTTCCTGATAGACCTGGGAATCCAGTCCATTTTTCTCAATTCATCTAACATAGCCCCCTTTATCCGGTGCTCTGCATATGTCTGAAATTTAATTCCCATCGCTGAATTGAATTTATCAAGGGCATCAATTAAGCCTACTATCCCTGCGCTTATGAGCTCTTCCCTTGATATATTGGGTGGCAGCCTGATTGCCATCCTTTCCGCAATGTATTTCACAAGAGGGGCATATTTGATAACAAGCTCCTGCCTGAGTTTTGCATCAATTTTTCCCTGGTCTGTATCGAAAATCCGCTTATATCTATTAATACCTGCCTTCATTATCTTTAATCCACTGGTACAGCCATAAGTCTTTTCCAGAAAAATTTAATATTTCCATCAATTGGTCTTTTATCTGTCTGTCTTAAAAGCTGGTTAGCCAACTTCGTAAAGCTATTACTTGAAGATGATTCAGGATAACAACATATGACTGGTTCTCTTTTAGTTACTGACTCTTGTAAAAGGCTGTCCCACGGGATAAACCCAACGTAGTCGAGAGATATGTCCCTCATAAATCTGGATACAACCTTGCTAAGGTTATTGTAAACAGATTTCGCCTCTTTTTCATCTTTAACCATATTTAATAAAAGAAAAAAGTTTTTTATCCCATGCTGGTAAAACATTACCTTAATCAGTGCATAGGCATCTGTGATAGATGTGGGTTCTGGGGTTACAACAACTATTCTTTCTTCTGCCGCCAGATTAAAATAGATAACATTCGAGGATATCCCTGCGCCTGTATCAACCAACAAAATATCAAACATGTTATTCAAAACATCAAATTCATTTAAAAGATTTATCTTCTGACCTTCTGTCAGATGAGCTAATTCCTGCACACCTGAGCTGGCTGGTATGATAGCTACATCTTCCGGCCCTTTAACGATAATTTGAGACAGCTCTTTTTTCCCCTTAATTACATCTTCAATGTTATACTTGGGATTAATGCCAAAGATAATATCAATATTTGCCAGTCCGAGATCGGCATCAAAGATTAAAACCCTTTTGCCCATTCTCTGACACGCAATAGCAAGATTTCCCACTACATTTGTTTTACCCACGCCGCCCTTCCCACTGGTAATGGCAATAACCTTGGGCGTGTTTATTATTGAAAATAATCCATCATCATTTCCTCTTTTAAGGGTATGAATTCTATCAGATTCTCCCTTTATCATCCTTCTCAAATTTGTTGCTTGATCCATTTTCTTGTTCTCCATTGATTTAACTTTAGCTCACTTAAATTAGTTTTGATTTAATAATAAGTGTAAAATATTCTTTTTATTTGCCCTCTCAATATCCTCAGGTACATTCTGCCCGGTCGTAATATAGGAAATAGGTAAGGGTAATTTCATTATCTGGTTTATAACTGAGCCACACCGCTCCGCTTCATCAACTTTGGTAAATATATAGCTCTGAAATTCTAATGGACTAAAATTGGTAGCTGCTTTGTTCATCTCTGAATCCGTTGTTGAAACACTCATGAGTAAATGGGAACTGATAAAGGAATCACCCGCTATCATGTTTTTTAGTTCAGTTATCCTGGGCTTATCATAATGGCTCTGGCCTGCGGTATCTATCAGCACTACATCTCTTCCCTCCATCCTTTTCAAGGCAAAGAGTAAATCCTTTCTATTAAATGCCGGAAAGCATGGTATTCCTAAAATACTTGCATAGGTCTTAAGCTGTTCCATGGCCGCTATCCGATAATTGTCAATTGAGATGAGCCCCACCTTTTTTTTTGCAGTAAATATAAGCTGGGCAGCAAGCTTCGCAATGGTAGTGGTTTTACCTACACCTGTAGTGCCGATAAAGGCCGCTATTATCTGATTCCCATTTTGTGAATCAAATGGATTTTTTATCCCTACTACCTTCATAATCTCTTTGATGGTTTTTTTCTTGATGCTGTTTGTATCATAAGAAGAATCGTCTTTGATGGCGCCAGCCCTTTCAAGAAACATCCTGGCATAATGGTAATCAACACCATTCCTGATCAGTTTTGCATACAGATTCATGATAACAGGATTCATCATCAATGCTTCTGTTATGCCGCCAGAATGATTCATGACATAAATCATTTTTTTAATACTCATCAGTTCTGATTTTACCTCCATATAAGGGCTTGAAGATGTATTTGAAATGTCATCTCTTGCCTGCATTGCAGCTACTTCAAAGCCATTATACCCATCTCTTTCCCTTAATTTTTTAGTAGAAATTATCATTGCCTCCGGCCCTAAGACATTCTTTACACTCGTAAGGGCATCATTGATTGTCTTTCCTCTGTATTTTTTAACCTGCATGACTCAAACTTACCTCGCCGATGGATTTAAATCTCATATTGCTTAAAAGTTCACTCTGGGATAAAACTATTAATGAAGGGATAAAAAGATCTATCATTTTCTTTAGATGCCTTCTTATCGAGGGCGATGTTAGAAGAATCGGTTGAATATCTTTTGCCATAGCCTTTTCTGACTCTTCCTTGATAGATCTAATAATCGGATCCGCAACCTTTGGATCAATGGAAAGATATGAGCCGTGTTCAGTGTTCTGAACACCTTTAAGGAGTATATCCTCTACCTCCTGGTTCATCGTTATTAGTTTCAACACACCATCTTCTCCTATATAAGGGCTGATAATAGATCTGGAAAGTTTGTGTCTGACATATTCGGTTAAAAGCTCCGGGTCCTTTGTCAGGGGGGCATAATCAGCAAGGGTCTCAACAATGGTTAACATATCCCTTATAGATATTCGCTCCTGTAAAAGGTTTTGAAGGACCTTCTGTGCAATCCCCAAAGAGAGGAGATTTGGCACCAATTCCTCAACCACCTTAGGATAGGACTTGCTGAGATTGTCAAGCAAATTTTGGACCTCCTGTCGGCCCAGCAATTCTGGCGCGTGCTCTCGAAGAACTTCGGTCAAATGGGTGGCCATTATAGTGACATTATCAACCACTGTATAGCCTGCAAGCTTTGCCTCTTCCTTTTTCGCCTCTGGTATCCAGACTGCGGGCAGGTTAAATGCGGGTTCCTTTGTTTCTATCCCCTCAATTTTTCTTGTTACATCTCCAGGATCCATAGCCAAGTAGTGATTCACCATTAATTCAGTGTGAGCAATAGCTACTCCTTTAAGAACAATCTGGTACCTCGATGAATTTATCCGGAGATTATCCCTGATATGGATTGGTGGTATTACCAGACCCATCTCAAGCACAAACTGCCTTCTGATTGATCTTACCCTATCGAGAAATTCTCCCCCCTGTTCTTTGTCTACCAGAGGTATAAGACCGTATCCTACTTCCACCTCAAGAGGATCAACCCGTAGTAGGTGTTCTACAGGTTCTGGTCCAACTTCGACCTTTTCCTTTTTACCGGCCTCAACCTCTTTTATCTTTAATGCCTCTTTTTTCCTGCTTAAAATATAAACGCTTCCTGCAATAAGAAGGGAAAGCATGATAAATGAGATATGCGGCATACCAGGAATGAGTCCAAAAAAGAAGATTGTCAACGCTGCAAGATAGATTGCCTTTGGATATCCAAGGAACTGCTTACCGAATTCACTTCCCATGGTGTCCTCTGATGCTGCTCTGCTTACAACAATTCCGGCTGCCGTAGATACGGTGAGGGCAGGAATTTGTGATACCAGCCCATCACCCACAGTCAACAAGGTATAATTCTGGGCAGCGTCAATGATAGACATCTTTTGTTGAAGTACTCCGATGATGAGGCCGCCAATAATATTTATAAGGGTAATTATTATTCCTGCAATTGCATCTCCCCTCACAAATTTGGCGGCTCCATCCATTGCTCCATTGAATTCAGCCTCCTTTGCAATCGTAACCCTGCGCGATTTTGCCTCATTTTCATCAATCAATCCGGCGTTCAGATCTGCATCAATACTCATCTGCTTGCCAGGCATAGCATCAAGTGTAAAACGAGCAGCGACCTCTGCGATTCTGGTTGCACCCTTTGTAATAACCACAAAATTAACGATAACCAGGATAATAAAGACAATCATCCCTACTACATAATTCCCCCCAACCACAAAGGAGCCAAATGATTTGATAACCCTTCCTGCAGCGAGAACTCCCTCATTGCCATGTAATAGTATTAACCTGGTAGATGCCACATTTAGAGAAAGTCTGAACAGGGTCATCACCAGAAGCAGGGAGGGGAATATGGAGAAGTCCAATGGCTTTTGTGTATACATGGAGATCAGCAGGATAGTTATTGAGAGCGTGATATTCAAGGCCAGCAGGAAATCGAGAAGCATGGATGGCAGAGGGATAATCATAACCACAAGGATAGTGACTACCCCAATAACTGTCAGCATCTCACTGACAACGACAGGATTTGATTTTGATCGTAAGGTTTCTTCCATTTGGGTTTGTTGTGTTTATTGGGTTTGTTGTGTTTATTGGGTTCATAGGGGCTTTAACCCAACAAACCCAATGAACTCTATGAACTCAATTAACTCACATTACCTTTCAATTTGTAAATATATGCCAAAACCTCAGCTACTGCCTCGTAGAGAGTAGGTGGTATTTCCTGACCTATCTCAACTAAGGAGTATATGCTTTGGGCAAGTTCCTTGTTTTCCACCACGGGAATGTCATGTTCTTCTGCCAATTCCCTTATCCTTTTGGCTATTTTCCGCGCCCCTTTTGCAAGTAATTTTGGAGCTCCCATAGCGGAACTATCGTATTTTAATGCCAATGCGAGACTGGTAGGATTGGTAATCACCACATCTGCCTTTGGAACCTCCTGCATCATCCTCTTTCTGGCCATCTGCATCTGGATGCTTCTTATCCTTGATTTTATCAGTGGATCACCTTCTGTCCTTTTAAACTCATCCTTTACCTCCTTTTTGCTCATCTTCAGCTTCTTTTCAAACTCCCATTTCTGGAAGGCATAATCAATGACTACTAAAAGTATCATTGCCAGGGTGCACCTGATAAAAATCTTGAAGATGGTGAGAAGGACATAAGCAATAATTGAATTGAACTCCATATCCCCCAAGAGGTGAACATTCTTCATCTCAGCCTTTACCGTGAGATAACCCACTCCTCCTACAATGGCTAACTTTAACAGGGACTTGAATAGTTCCATAAGCGATTGCTTGGAAAAAAGCCTCCCAAATCCCTTAATCGGATCCAATTTTGACAACTTGGGCTTGATAGATTCACCGGATAGCATAAAGCCTACCTGCATAATATTGGATAAAACGGCTGTTATAAAAATGGCCGCTAACAGGGGGCTAAGCGTTAAGATAAATAGGGTGATCATCTTTTCAGCAAATACCATAAATTCAGGAATGTTGAGATCTTTCGAGATGGGAAGAGAAAATGATGCTCTCATAATAGTCTGGATGTGTGTGTACATATAGGATCCAAAGACGGTTAAGGTGATCAGACCGGCCAGGAGAACAGCCACTGAAGGCAACTCCTTGCTTTTTGCTACATCTCCCTTCTTTCTGGCCTCTTCCTTCTTCTTTGGCGTTGCCTTTTCAGTTTTGTCTTCAAAACTCTCTTCAGCCATTTTGAAACTCGTAACTTGAAACTCGTAACTTGAAACTGGAAACTTGAAACAAGTAACCTGTTTTGTAGCCGTTCAGGAATTTTCTCATCAGGGAGAAGGCCGGATTAATGGAACTCCAATACTCCGTGACCGGTTACCTTGTTTCTTTCTCATTTGTCATTGCTAATTGCTAATTGCTAATTTTTTTGCGACTACACCTTTAACCATGACATAGCGCTAATTAACAGAGAGTCCAGACCCCCCACGTATCTTTCCATAAATCTCAAGAGCACATGTAAGGATACACCAAAGAACACCAGCCCAATTACTATCTGGACAGGAAATGCTACGATCATGATGTTCATCTGCGGTATGAGCTTTGTAATCAGCCCAAAGACCACCTTGGTAAAGAGAAGGACAGCAATAGCCGGCGCCCCGATCTTTATGGCGATAACAAACATATCAGCAGAAGTGTCTATAATTTTTTGAAATATTTGCCCATTTAAGTTTAACGAGCCTACATTTATAATCTCAAAGCTCTCCCTCATTGCGCTAAGCAATATATGATGGCCATTTAAGATAAGAAAAAGTGTCATTGCTAAAAGGTACGCCATATTCGAGAGAATTGAGACCTGCATGCCACTTTGAGGGTCAAGGATATTGACTATGGCAAAGCCTGTTTGGAAGCCTACCAATTGGCCCATCATCCTAATCCCTTCAAAAAACATCTGAACCAAGAGCGCTAAAATCATGCCAATTATTAATTCCCCTATTATCAACTGGCCCATTCCCCATAAAGTATCAGGGAATTCAACCATTTTATTATTTATAGCAGGAAAGAGGATTATGGTTATTATAAAAGCCAGTCCAGCCTTGGCTAAAACCGGAATAAGGCGCGAACTAAAGATGGGAAACATGAATAAAATAACGCTAACCCTTATTAGTATGAGAAAGAATGACTTAAATTCCGGATATGATATTGGCAACAAATTCATTTTGGGCATTTATCAATTTAAAATTATCAATTATCAATTATCAATTTTAACTTGCTAATTTTGATGTTCTCATAAAAAGTCGAGAAACTCCCTCTCCCTCGATGGGAGAGGGTTGGGGTGAGGTACCTCCCCCTCCTCTTAATCCCCTCCCACCAGGGGAGGGGAAATGGGACTTTTTACGGGTTCATCAATTTTAACTTGCTAATTTTGTATTGTTAATTTTTCATTTTTATCGGCTATCTTATATAAAACGGTATCTGCTCAATAGTGGTCGCTGCAAAGCGCATCAAATGCTCAAGCATCCAGTTGGCAAAAAAGAGAAGCGCCAATAATACGATTAATATCTTTGGCACAAATGTCAGTGTCATCTCATTGATCTGTGTCACGGCCTGAAAGATACTTACTACCAGACCTACCGCAAGCCCAAGACCAAGCATGGGCATAGATACAAGTATGGTCGTTTTAATCGCCTCCTGTGCAAAAGACACTACAAATTCCGGTGTCATATTTGTTACTCGCTTTATTAGTTAAGTCGTTAAATCGTCAAATAGTTGAGTAGTAAAAGCCAAATCAATCAACATACAGGCAGTATATCCACTGAAGGCAGATTGCTCTGCATGCCTGCTTACTGCCTACTGCCTACTCCTTGCTTACTGCTGCCTACCCCCCCACAAAACTCTTTACCAATGAACCGACAACCAGATGCCAGCCATCCACCAGGACAAAAAGCATCAGCTTAAACGGAAGAGATATCATGATTGGTGGAAGCATCATCATCCCCATACTAAGAAGAACACTTGCCACAACCATATCTATAATCAAGAAGGGCACATATAAGACAAATCCAATAATAAAGGCAGTCTTGAGCTCACTTATGACAAATGCAGGAATGAGAATAGATGTTGGGACATCTGCCGGATTTTTTGGCTTCTCTGCCTTTGCCATTTTGACAAACAGGGCTAAATCCTTTTCTCGTGTCTGCTTGTACATAAACTGTCTAATGGGATTTACAGCTACTTTCAGCGCAACTTCCTGAGAGATCTCTTCATTTAGATATGGTTGTAATGCATCAGTATTCATCTTTTGCCAAACAGGCATCATGATAAAAAAGGTTAAAAATAAGGCCAGTCCAGCAATAATCTGGTTAGATGGCGTCTGCTGAGTGCCCAGGGCATGCCGCAAAAAGGCAAAAACTACCACCAGCCTGGTAAACGATGTCATAAGCATAAGGATGGCCGGCGCAAGAGAGAGAATGGTTAAAAGAAATATGATCTGGAGCAGGATAGACATATCACCAGGATCATCTCCCTTTCCTATTCCTATCTGTAATGAGGGAAAAAGGAAATCAGCGGCAAAGGCCTGTTTTATAAACAAGATGTAAAAGAATAAGGAAATGATAAGGACAAATAGGATTTTAAATACATTCGATCTTTGATGCCTCCATGAAGTCAGTATCCCAATTCCTTTTAACTCATTATTCCCCCGCTGACAGCGGGATCTTCGACAATACTCCCCCGCTGACAGCGGGATCTTCGACAATACTCCCCCGCTGACAGCGGGATCTTCGACAATACTCCATTTATGAGCGACCTGTCCGTCCCGCTCTGCGGGACGAGGCGGGCGGGAGCGAACTAAATTCTTATTCTTTGAGTTCATGATCTTTGTTGTTCCCATATATTTCCTTAGTTTCTCCATGAAAATCACTAAGTTTGGTTAAAAAATTTATATTGCCTGGTGTAATGCCTACTACAATTTTCTCACCTGAAATCTCTATTACCTCGATCCTCTCTTTTGGCGATAGATGCAGCGAAGAGAGGACCTTGATAAGCATCTCTCCCTTTGGCCCTCGCCTAAGAAACAAAAATCTTTTCATTATATAAAGAACTAAAACCAAAAGACCAAGCACAACAAAAAGCATGGCTATTGTCTTAATGCCTGTGTTTATCAAGTTCAACTCCATGATTACAAACCTCGGTTGAGTGGTTGAGTGGTCGAATGGTTGAGTGGTCTTAACGACTCAACGACTCAACCAATCAACAACTCAACTCATTTATCATCCCAGTGACTTAACTCTCTCAATTGCGCTGATAACATCAGTCACCCGTATGCCAAATTTTTCATCCACAACCACAACTTCACCCCTCGCAATCAATTTGCTGTTTACATATATCTCGAGCGGTTCACCAGACAGCTTATTTAACTCGATTATGGATCCCTGCCCTAACTGGAGCAAATCATTTACAAGCATCTTGACCCTGCCTAATTCCACAGAGACATCGAGAGGGATATCAAGAATGAAGTCAAGGCCGTGGTTCTCTTCTTGCGCAGACTCATCCCCTGTTACTATTTCTTCCTGGCTATTGCCCTGTACATTATTAGCTTCATCCATAATTTACTCCTTATCGACTCTTTTCTTTATCTTTATCGACTTCCGCTTATTAAAGGTGCCAGGGTAGCCCATAAACTTTGGGACACCCTCTACACTAACAATAACCGGATCGCTCATTTTCTTATCCAACTGCATCACATCACCAACCTTTATCCCCAGAACCTCTCTGCCTGTTATCTCTGCCTTACCTAAGACGCAACTCAAATTGATTGTCAATTCCTTTACTTTTTCCGTGATATATCTTTTCCACTTTTGATCAACCTCCAATTTTTCACCCTGAAATCTTTGCTTAAGCTTTTCTCTTATAGGTTCAAGTGTAGAATAGGGTGTACATATAGTCATTGTCCCCGAGACATTTTGAAGGTCTATCATGAGCTTTGTCGCTATAACCATATCGTCAGGTGTAGCAATTGCCGCAAATTGTGGATCTATCTCAGAGCGAGTAAAGACTATTTTTAGCTTATGGACATCCGACCATGCATGCTGTAAATCGCTTAGGATTATTTTAACTATCTTGTCTATTATCTTTTTCTCAATGGCGGTAAAGGTTTTTCCCTCAAGTTTTACATGACTCACAGCCCTTCCACCAAATAAGGCATCAACAAAGGTAAATACCAGTGGCCCTTCCAGAACAAGGAGAGCAAATCCCCTTAAAGGCTCCATCTTAAAGATATTCAGACTTGCCGGAATAGGCACAGAACGACAGAATTCACCAAATTTAACTGAATCAACAGAAGATATGTTTACATCTAAAGACAAACCTGTTGCAGCAGAAAGACTTGTCCTTGAAAAACCAAGAAGCCTTTCATTAATAATTCCCAAAGTAGGCATCCTGAGATGTGCAGGGCCTGCTTGCATGCCAAAATCATATACTTTTAACCCTTTTTCTTTTTCAGATTCAGGGATAGCTGTCTCGGTTTGAACCGCTCCTTCACCTATTCCACCAAGAAGGGAGTCAACCTCGTCCTGCGATAAAATGTTTGCCATAGCATTGCCTTTGATTTGAAACTTGAAACTTGAAACTTGAAACTTGATAAAGAAAGCTAAGTGCATGGAGCAAACTGCTAAGGGCAAAAAATTTAATCCACAAATTTCGCAGATTACACGGATTACCCTAATCACTTGAAGGACAATGCGAAATCTGTAGGGTTTAATTCCCCGCAACTTGCTGCAATAGAAAAAGATAAAAACACTTATTTTGATACCCCTCCGCTTGCGGCGGGGTAGTTTATTGCGCTATGTGCTTTGTCTGTAACTTCACAATGACTAATACAAAATTCAACCTTTTCATTGGGTTCTTCCAGTTTCAAGTTTCAAGTTTCAAGTATCAAGTTTCAACTATCCAATCTACTGCACCACAAACTCTGTAAAATATAGTCTGTGAACAATTCCTTCACCTAAGACCTGATTAATCTTGGATAGGAGTATCTGTTTTAATTCGATCTTACCTTCCATGGTATTAATATCACTGAATGACTGACTGGAGAGCAGGATGAGGATAGTATCCCTTAGTTGTGGTTTATGACTTTCCAGCATCTTTTTATCTTCTTCACTGCCAACCTCAAGTATAATCGTAGCCTTTAGGTATCTTTTACCTAACCCGGCTTTATCCATTAAATTAACGATAAATGAGTCAAGAGGATGGACTATCCTCAATTTTTTCTTTTTGCTTTTAGGGCTCGATTTGGAAATCCGGGCCTCTTTTTTGTGTTCCTTTACGTCTCCCTTTAAAAATAGATCCCAACCCAAATAGCCGCCAGCTCCAAGAACCAGCACAATAACTCCCAAAATTATAAACTTTAGAAAGGATTTCTTGGGCTGCTTCTCTTCTTTAGCATCTTTTTCTTTTTTAGCGCCCCTTTCTTCTTTAGGATTTTTTTCTTCTGCCATTTATACCCCCTCTTGTTTAAAAGTATGCAGTAAGCGGTATGCAGTAAGCAGCATTAAATCCGATTGTCCTGAGCCTTGAACTTGAAGATGTTTTGTCCGCCTGATATGTAATACCAGTCATTTAACATCACCCCATACTGCTTCCTGATTACTCCTTACTCCTTATTTTCCCCTTATACTCCCTATCGATGTTTAATGATTATCTCGACTCTCCTGTTTAAGGCCCTGTTTTTCGAAGTATCGTTTGGGTAAAGTGGTCTTGCCGGGCCATAACCCCCAACAGAAAAACGGGAAGGTTGTAGCCCTTTTTCCTTTAAAAAATATTCGAGAACAGATAGCGCCCTGTAAGAGGAAAGCTCCCAGTTTGATTCATATAACTTACTATGACTTGGGATGTTATCTGTATGACCCATAATAAGGATATCATTGGGGCAGGAATCTATGGCGGTGAAGATTGAGTCAAGAATATGGAAAAAACCTTTTTTTATTTTCGCCTCTCCCGGATCAAACATGATATTTTCCTGAAAGGACAATACAATACCCCTCTCATCATCTATTATATCCATTATCTCATTGAGATCCTTTATCTTCTCCGGCATAATGTTATCTAATCCTGTCGAAGGTATCAGATCCTTAAAATGATCGTAGTCAATCACAAAGAGATCACTAGAAGCCTGATATTCTTGGATAAATTTTCCTAAACTACTAACCCCTCTGAATCCAGAGTATTCGAGCAAACCAGCGGCTGCATTAAGCGATGAACGTATGTCTTTTAGCATCTTAGTATCCATTGAAGACATGGTAAGAAGCATTACAAAAAAGGTGAGCAGAAGCATAACGAGATCTGAAAAGGTAACCATCCAGGCATTGGGATCCCCTGAATCACCTTGCAATATATTTTTGTTTCTTTTGGCCATTATTCAGAAAACCTTGAAGTCAAACTTCTTATAGGTAAACCAACCTGCAGGCCTCTTCTTATAAATCCTTTTCATGTAGGCTGGCATTTTAAAATGTAAAATAATATCTATTCTTCTATTTTGGGCCCTGAGTTGACTGGTATCATTGGAGACAATCTGTCTATAACTACTGCATCCATAGGCCGTTAGTCTCTCAGGAGTAACCTTTCTCTTTTCCACGAAATATCTTAAAATCTGAATCGCCATGAGGGTTGAGAGCTCCCAGTTGGACTTATATCCCTTTTCTTCAGCCGTTCTGTTATCTGTATGCCCTACTATCTCTACAGGATACTCTCCCTTTTTTATATGTTTGCATAGCCTATTTAACAAAGGGTATGAAGACGACTTGAGCTTAGATTTATCCTTGTCAAAGAGGACTTTTTCATTTATACTAATTGTTTCTTTTTCCTTACATGTCTCGACATTAATCTGGGCTGCCAGCTTTTCATCCATCATCAATAATATCTCCTGAATTGTTATTTCTTCATCTATCATGGGTGCAGAAGGTGGCATAATGGATGATCCTGTCTTTAATGGCGATAACCCACCACTGAAGCTACCAAAGGCCCCTGTGAGCGAGCCTATGGCCTTCTGTATTTTTATTTCGTCAATTACTGCAATAGAGTTTAACAAAATGAAAAAGGTCAAAAGTATGAGAAAAAGGGATACGACCATAACTTGTCCCACGTTTACTCCTGGTTCATCGTCTATATTTCTCTTACTTTTACCCATGACTTGAAAATGACTCCCTCAGATTAGGTGGTAAAAAGGCCAGGAGCTTCTGTTCAAGGATCCTGGGATTATCACCATTGGCAAGGGCTATTATTCCCTGAACCGAAAGATCCTTGGTCAACACCTCCTCCTTGCTCCGAGCCTTCAGCTTCCCTGATATGGGCAAACACACTATATTAGCCATAATCGAACCATAGAAGGTTGTAAGTAATGCCACAGCCATAGATGGCCCAATAGTGCTTGGATCATCCATAGTCTGGAGCATTTGGACTAATCCTATAAGCGTGCCTATCATACCGAGGGCAGGGGCAAATGTTCCCATAGTAAGGAAAATTTCTGCACCCAACTGGTGCCTGCTTCTGATAAAATCAACCTCCGTTTCCAGGACATCTCTGATCTCTTGCGGCTCCAATCCATCGATAGAGAGCTGGACTCCCTTTTTTAAAAACTCATCGGTCACATCCTTTATCTCGCCCTCTAAGGACAGAATTCCTTCTTTGCGTGATTTCTGGGCAAGTTTTATAAACCTTTTTATAAGCTCATCAACGGGTATATTTTTGGTAAAAAGCGCTTTTTTAACTACACTGAAAACCCCAAATACATCCTTTAAAGGGTAGTTAATCATTGTTGCCCCAAGGGTGCCGCCAACAACAATCATTAAAGCAGGTATATTTATGAAAAGTTGAACCCCGCCGCCCATGAAAATGGCAATAATTACAAGACCAAATGCAGATATGACACCCAGGATGGTGGCAATATCCATAATGACTCCTTATGATGTCCGTTGATCGTCGTCAGTTGTGAGTTGCTAAAATCAGAATTCAAAAAAGTGTGAAGTGCCTAAAATGAACTAAAGTGCCTAAAGTTAAGGATTTTAGCTATTTTGTAAAACAGATGGAGCGAAGCGATTCATTAACTTTAGCTCACTTTTAACTTTAGCTCACTTTTAACTTTTCCGGTTTATCCGGGTTATGTTAACAGAATGTCTTCCTATTGAGGTGATATAGACATTCACGCATCTGTTTGTTTTGTTAACAACAAACCACTGACAATGGATTACTTACATTTCTAATATACAGCAACCTTTGTGCCATTCTTTTTGGTAAAGGGATATATTTAACGAAATGAAATAAGTGAGGTATTACAATAAGATAGAGATACTCAGTCTTTTTTGTTTAAGGGAATCTTACATGGGGGTTGACGTCAAGAATCGAGGCAGATGTCAAGATCTTGACATCTGCCTCATAAAATCACTAAACTAACTTTTCAACTACTTATCTCTTCAGATTGATAAGATCTGCCAGCATCTGGTCGGTGACCGTGATGATTTTGGAGTTTGCCTGAAAGCCACGCTGTGTGGTGATCATCTTGACAAATTCTGTGGCAATATCCACGTTCGACTGCTCAAGGGAGTTGGGCGCGATGCCGCCCAGGCCGATGCTGCCGGGCTTGCCTGTCATGGCGTTGCCGCTGAGCCGTGTCTCACTGTAAAGGTTCCCGCCGTCCTTGAACAGCCCCTGATTGTTCTGAAACTTTGCCAGGGCCACCCTGTAAAGTGAGAGTATCTCCCCATTGGAGTATTGACCTGTCATCGCACCGTCTACTCCAATCGTAATAGACTGAAGGTCACCGGCCCCGTACCCGTCGGTCGACTGGAAAACAGTAGTGGAGGCCGAGGCATACTGCGACGTGGACAGTGAATCGTTTGCCCACTCGGTACCATTAAAACGAGTGCCAAAATCGAGCTCGACAGCCATGACGCTTCCAGAGATAAATCCAGGCGCAAATTCGAAATATCCCCCAGTCGCATCGGTAGTAGGATCTAAGTCACCAGCAAACCCGGATCCATCGTTAAGATCGCATGTGATGCTGTCGACAGCACCTGAGATTTGCCCGGAAGTGGTATTAAACTCTATGGTGCCCCTGGCCAGCATCCCCAGGTCAGCTCCGGCGCCGGCAGTAGCCCTGACATCTTCGGATGGATTGCAGGTAACAATATACTCCCAGACCGGATCAGTGCCGACCCCCTTGGGTACTCCCAAATCAAAATAGATCGTGATGTCATGCGTGCTCCCCAGGGAGTCGTACACCTTTAAAATAGTCTGGTATTCATATGCATCATCCGCAATATACTCGCCGTCGGCATCAGACCCGTCCCAAGCTCCCGAAAGTGCGGTATTCCCTCCAGTCGGCGAGTTATCTGTCCCGTCTGCATCAAGGTTGACAATTGTCGTTAGAGAGGTTGTTTCAGACGGCGAGGAGGTAAATGAAGACATCGTGATATCGGTAATCGACCCCTTATCTTCACCCGTAATCTCGTCCAACTGCCACCCGCGAACAACATAGCCGGCAGGATTCACCAAGTTCCCATCCTTGTCAAATCGGAACTCGCCGGCCCTTGTGTAGAACTCTTTGTCGCTACTGATGTTCCGGACTATAAAGAAGCCCTCTCCTCCTATGGCCAGGTCTGTGGGAGAGGCAGTCGACTCAAATGATCCCTGGGCAAAACTGGTGGAAATATCCGCCAGAGACGTGCCGCGCCCCACCTGGGACGTGCCGGCAGTGGTCGCCACGGTCTGACTCAGGACATCCTGAAACGTTACCCGGCTTGACTTAAATCCGACCGTGTTCACGTTTGCAATGTTATCGCCGATGACGGACATGGCATTGCCAAGCGTGGTCAGGCCGCTGATGCCTGAAAATAGCGAACTTGAAAGTCCCATTTTATTTACCTCCTTTGTTTTTCGGTTTTCGTTAATCGTTATTGGTTGCTTGGTTTGCCCATTTCATCTTCTCTTTTGTTCCGCATTCCGAAATTCGAAATCCCTGCCCGCCATCGCGAGTGCTCAGGCCCTGCCCGGCGGACGGCAGGCGGGGAGGCGGGAGGGCAAAATCCAAAATCAAAGGTTACTGTTTACGGGGCTGATGCTGTTTCTGTGTCTTCTGCCACTGTATCTGTCTCCTCTGCAGCTGTCTTTGTAACCTCAATAATGGTGTTATTCGTACTAATCAATAGATCCCCGATCATGAGATAAGGGATACCATCTTTATATGTCACCCCTGTAACCTCTCCGGAGATATAGGTGTTTACGGTAACATAATTACCTGCTTCATTTGTAGCGGTAATCTCAAAGCTATAGATACCATCTTCCGCCATCTCTCCACTGCTATCCTTGCCATCCCAGACAACATCGCACTCACCTGCGGCCTGCCTGCCCGGAGATAATGTCCGAATCTCAATTCCGTTACTATCGTAAATCGAAATAACCACATCAGCTGCGTCTTCTTCTAACATGTATGATCCTGATGCTGCGTTACCGTCTTCAACAGCTATCGTATTGTCTTCGACCTTCACAGTTTTGCCAATTAATTCAAGGAAATTTTCTTTGTCCTGATTGGAGAGGACTTCCTTAATTCCTGCCAGATTCTCATTCATCCCAAATAACTGCTCAAGGCTGCTGAACTGCGCCAACGTGGCGGTAAATTCCGCTGATTCCATGGGGTTCAACGGGTCTTGATGTTTTAGTTGTTCTACCAGCAGTGTCAGGAAGTCTTCTTTACCCAGTTCCTTTTTAGGACTGGTATAAGAAGATGTCTCCCCATAAGCTGTTCCAACTCCTTCTATAGACATGGTTCTATTCCTCCCTTCCTGTAGATTTTAAGAAAATGTTTTTTAATATTCGAACATGCTCAATTAATAAACTGTTGAAAATCCTAAATCCTAATCTCTAAATTCTAAACAAGCACAAAATTAAAACCCGCCCGCCTCGCCTGAGCTCGCGATGGCGGGCAGGTGTTCTAAATTCAAAACCATTAGTTAATTTTTTTAATATTCAAGCTCCAAATATGTTACGGTCATTTGAGTTTTGATATTTAGTATTATTTAGGATTTAGGGTTTAGTATTTATATAAATCATACTATTATGCCACTAAATCTAATAAACGATCGCCTGGCATATTCTGGAAATCTAATGCAGGGTCTTCGGTGTCACTATCTGCCATGAATGGCATCCCATTAAGGTCCTGACCTTGCCCCTTCTTTAGCCCTTCTTTTGAATTAGCCAGGGATTGGCCAAAATTATAGTTAATGTTTACATCTAATCTCTCGAGTTTTACCCCTTGCTGCGCCAGGGTCTCTCTGAGTTCATGGACATTAGAAAGCAATAGTTCTTTTACCGAACTATTCTCGGTGATCATTCCAAGCTTCAGGATATTGTTTTTCATATCCATCTCTACCTTTAATACTCCCAGCTCGGGGGGTTTCAATTGAAGTCTTATGACCCTATCGCCCCTGAGAATAGACCTCGAAATCTGCTTTCCTACCTGATCAATCAAATACCCTGGTAAAAAGCTCCTGACTGACTCTGCATTCTGTTTACCTGTATTGATCGATTCTGAAAAGGTAGAGCCGGAAATATTTTGGGGAATATTCATCATTCTTGTTTCTGATTTGACCACATTCCCTTTTTCTTTAGCCCCCATCTTTAATCCTTGGACAGCATCCAGATCGGTAAACAATTTGGCTTCTTTAGAAGGAAAAGGAGATTGGGGGCCATTTTTTTCATTTGCTATAACTACCTTTTCCAGTATCTGGTCAATGGTAGCTTTCACTTGATTTTCTGGAGTTAAACCTTTAAATTCCGCGGATCGGTTGACCACTTCCTCTATTGCCTTAACAAATTGATCCAGTTTGACCTTGTTTTGCAGAAGCATTCCTTTATTGCTGATTCTCTTTAAATTTATGACAAATCTATTCAAATCCAGCCCCCCGCCTTCAACCCTTGCACCGCTTAAGACATGCTCCACTTCTTTTGGTGTCAGGCCCAGATCTCTCAACGCTGATTCAATATAGGGAATAGCCGAGGGATCTAAGGTGATAGGTTGATATATCTTTCTCTTTAGTAGGGCAAGCTCAGTTATTTTATTGAAAAATTGGGAAAGATTAATCTCTCCATGTGGATTATTCTGTAACAGTTCCTTTAAAAGATTTTCCGCATCCTGTTGAGAGAAACCGCATTGGCAAAGAAACTTTTTTAATAGGGAAATATCCTTGTTGTTTAAGGAGATTTCATTTAAAGATTTTCCCTTCCCTAAAAGAGCTTTTCGAAGGGATTCAAGATATGTTTCTTTACGGGAAGATTCTGCTTGAGCAGGCTCACTTAGACCCTGAAAAGATTTTTCTTGAACCGGGTTCATTGATTTCAGGGTAGTGGAAAAAAGATCCCCATTGCCTTTTTCCGATTTTAAGGCCTGACCTTTACTGCCTATTTCGCAATTTATAGGTAAGGAGCTACTATTTGCTATCATTGTGCTCATAATTTTTTTTCATCAATCCATGCTTTTTGAGGATTTGTCTACATTACTCTGCAATGAGCATACCAAGATCAGACAATATTGAATTGTTGAATGAATACAATATGTTATAGAAGGGTATAGAGAAAATCTAAGGGGAGTGAATATTCAAAATGAAATAATTTGCCTATGGGGAAAGGCAGGAAAAGGAAAATATTTCCATGTGCCCGTTTACCTGTTCTTTAATTTCAGCGATCATCCGTAATAGCTCAATAAATAGGGGCAACATTTTCGTACACCACCTTTCTGGATTCCTGCTCCCCGCTTTCGCGGGGACAAGTTTACCCCTGTGGAGGCAGGGGCAGGAATGACATGGGGTTAGGTCATT
>Ga0233413_10000204_pt1 | contig 31336 bp, 32 predicted proteins | sample Na_anoxic_6_MG_FD_189019 | JGI IMG/M metagenome (GOLD analysis project Ga0233413, IMG submission 189019) | Seawater microbial communities from Saanich Inlet, British Columbia, Canada - Na_anoxic_6_MG | ecosystem: Environmental > Aquatic > Marine > Inlet | place: Canada: British Columbia...
TTGGGTAATTAATTCTTGATTTGACATAATTTTATTTATTTAGTTATTATTATTTGTTTCGTATATATTATCGAATACTATTCGTACTTCGTTTGCAAAATTTACCATTCTTTATTTAATTGGTACGTTAATTCGCGGACCGTGTCGGTTGCGGATTCGATCGTAACGTTACCAAGCAACAGTTGATTCAGTTCGTCGATTGCAGTTAATACGTTAATTCTAGTTTCGTTCGTTAATTCAGTCATCTTAGTTATATTTATTATTCGTATATATTATCGTAAACCGATCGTACTACGTCTGCAAAAAAAGCCAAAACGTTATACGTAAATTCCGGAAATCAGTTGCATCAGTCGCTGCGTTATCGGCAGCAAAAGGGCCTAACGATCACGTAAATCGTAAAAACAACACGGGGGCTGGTAAAATAAAAAGTAATTCCCCATCCGGAAAAAAAAAATGTGTAGCATAGCGTAACCCTTTAGTTCCATATATCTAACAAAAAATTTTTTAATATTTTTTTCACACATTATTATAATGCGACGTTAGGTAGTTATATATAATAGTAAGAGGCTATCGTCACACTGTGGTGATATCGGCACTAAATAGCCTTTGCTGCCGATAATTAATATTATAAAAAACTACGCGATCATACAATGTATGAGACAGCAACTTTCACCACAAGCAAGAAGAGACAAAGCAGCAAGGGATAAAGCTTACGCAATGTCACCTGCTAGAAAGGCTAAAAAAGCCCATGCGCAAAGAGAACGTCGCAAGAATCCTTCTGAGGCTAAGGGGCAAGATTACGATCATAAAAGACAAGCGTTTGTATCTATTAAATCCAATAGAGGAAATGAAGGTCAAGGAACCCAACAAGAATCGGGGCAAAATTATAACACGAACTAACATACTATAACATGGCAAGAATTACCACATATGCTACTGACTCCACTATATCACCCTTAGACAAACTAATAGGCACAGATGCAGACGACAGTAACTTAACAAAAAATTATTTAATATCAGACTTAGCTTCTTATTTTAGTGGAAGTGGAGGATTACCTGCTTTACCTTTAGGGGCAGTCTATGTAGGCACAGGTTTATCAACACCTGTATCGACAACTTCTACTGTAGTTAATATAAGCGACACGTTAAAAAGCATTACGATAGGTGAAAACAATAAAGCTACAGGAGGATGGTCAATGGCTCAAGGGTTTGAATCTTATGCACCGGCTCCATATTCTGCAGCAATAGGCTATAAAAGTCACGCTTTAGGAGATGACAGCTTTGCATCTGGTCATAACTCTTATTCAGGAGGTCATGGATCGGCTGCGTTAGGTTGGGGAGCATCCGCTGGAAACGAGGGTGCTGCTAGCTTTCTAGGAGCTGGAACTGCTCAAGCAGTTATACAGCTAGTAGATGTAGCGGGTGTTATAGCTGCAGGTATGTTTATGGTTACTGCTTTTAATTCTGGAAACCCTGAAACCCGTTATGAAGTTTTAAACTGGGCTCCAGTTGCTGGAACAAGAACAGGAACAGTAACATTGGCAAATCCTATAAATCACTATACAGACCAAACATGTGTATTCGAATCAGCAGTGCCTAATAGATCAGATGCTTTTGGAGCTATAGCTATTGGTAAAAGCTCTTTTGCTTTTGGTGAAAATTCTATTGCAATAGGAGATCGCGCTTACACGGATCAAGCAAATCAGATAGCAATTGGGTCTGACAACTTGAGTGTTGTATTTGGAGATCCTCAAAAGAAAAGAACAGAGTGGAACAATCCAGGTTATTTTGAAATGTTTGCAGAAAGCTATACTGAGCCTGGCATATACAGAGAAACAATAGATATAGACGGAGATGCCTTTAGTGAAGGCGGTGGTTATATTGGAACATATCCATCTCACACTGATGGAGAACCTGGTTGGAGAGTGCATACAAGTCCAAACCCTACTAATTCAACTGCTGGAACCACTAGGACGGCTCCTTCAACTGACATGTCTTTCAACAACAATGACAGAAGCGCACAACCATCGCCTGCGGCTAGGATGGGCTGGTGTGATGTGGGTGGTAACGATCAAGCCATGGCTTTTGGCGGTGCTTACTTTCAGCTTAGTGACGATGTAAGCAACCTATTTAGAATAAACGCTACGGTAGCAGACGAACCTACAGTGGGCGCTTACATTAATACAGACACAAAAATAGGAGGGAAAACGAACTTATCGGTTTCTGAATTTGCAGACAACGCTACCGCAATAACAGGAGGTTTAGTAATAGGTGATGTATATAGAACAGGCGACGTATTGAAAATAGTTCACTAAAATATAATAAATGGCTAGAATAAGTACATATGGCATTGACGCTAAACCTGAATTAAACGACAAGGTAATTGGCACAGACACCGCTCCTGGAGCAGACTTAAGAACCAAAAACTATTCTTTAGGGGAGGTAATAGCCTTATTTAACCAATCTAACGAAATAGGTGTTGCGGATCAGTCTATATTTTTATACCAAAGCAATATTTCGCAGGGTAGAGATGTAGGTACCATTAGTTTTGTAGCAGGAGGTGGTGTCGGAACCCCGTTCAGTGCTATAACACAGGTGCTAATAAGTAAGACAGCTCCAGGCAACAAATCGGTTGCTCAATATTTACCTTTATTTATAGGTAAAGACATAATACTTGCCGAATCTGGCAACATTAACAGCTTTGGAACCTATAAGGTGGCATCGATAACAACAGATATCGCGGAACCTAACTTCTTTTTAGTAACATTAGAAAATTACACTTCTAACGGGGTAATATCACTTGACGGCTACTATATATTTAGTGAATTCGTCGATGCTAACTCCGCGGGTGATAAAAACTACGTGCACCCACAAGAACAAGCCTCTGCTATTTGGACTGTGCAACATAACTTAGATAAATTTCCTTCATGTACTATGGTCTTGTCAACAGGACAGCAGGGCTATGGAGATGTAACATTTATAGACGAAAACGAATTAACAATAACATTTGCCAGCGCAGAGACTGGTAAAGCATATATAAACTAACTATGGCAATACCTTTTTTAAATAACATCACTCTCAATAACAATGAGATACAGAATGTAAGACTTCAAAACGGAGGTAGTCCACCGCTAAATTCTGGCCCAGGTCAAATATACTTTGATAGCACCGCAGGAGACGAAACAGCTAAGTACTATTCAAACGCTAATCCAGACCTATGGGTGAGTCTAAAAGAATACTCGTTCCCGGCGGTTATTCCAGCTAATGGTTATGTGACTAGCACCATCACTGGAACTGTTCCTAAGCCTATTATAAATTTTGATTTAAACGCAGTCGATGGACCAGCGGCAGAAACAGTTGTAGGCAACGGCATAAGATATTTATCAAAAAACAATAAGTGGGCTGAGATAAGCGACATACCAGGTACTTACGCTTGGACAATAAGTGATAATGTAACTCCTACAGCTGGAACCGCAGGAGTAGTATCCGGTGATACACTCCAAATAGCTGCAAGTTCAGATCTAACCTCTACTTTAACAGGGCAAGCAACAACAACTAAGGTTTTGACAGTGGGCTTAAAAGTAGGGCCTGGATTAGTAGGCACTAATGACAACTACATTTCAAACCAAGGAATCGCGTTAGCAGATGCAGATGACAGCATACCTTTTAATTCGTATACTCCTGGAGGCAACCCACCTTCTACTCAAGTAAATGTAGTTAAGAAAACAACTTTTGGAACTATACCTGTAACGGCTCTAACACTAGTTAAAAATTACATTGACGAAAGTGTAACTGGTTTGTTACAGTTTATTGGTGGTTTTGATGCTAGCACTGGAGACTTAGATTCTCCTTTAACAACTAACTTATATACAGACACTGCGTTAGCGGTTGGAGACCTATACGTTGTGTCAACAGCTGGTAATTTCTTTGGCAATGCCGCAACACCACTTACTCCTGGAGATTCAGTTATAGTTCAAACAGCTGTTCCAGACCCTGGTACAACACCAGCAGTTGAAGGAGATTTTATTGTTGTTCAGTCTGATACAGATCTTGCAACACTAACAACTGTTGGTATTGGTAATGTAAACGCCTCTACACTTGATGCAGAATTAGGTATAAAAGTGGCTTACGCTGCTGGAACTGCTAAAGTAGGTCTTGATATCATCGGCTTACCTACTTATTCAGGAAGTGGAGGTACACCTGATACAGCTAGTTTATTCATACCTTTACATAACGCAGATACTTCAGACTCTAATGAAATAATCACTATAGAACAATTAGCTCCAATTATTAGCGGAGGTTTATCTAAAACAGGTACGATTACAGCTGGAAATTTATCTGGAACAGTAATCCACGATTTTGGAATAAACACAATAGTTCAAACTATAAGCTCTTCTGGAGACACAGTGTTCTGTGACGTTACTAGAACAGCAACTACTTCTGTAGCTACTATAGCTGTAGCAGAAGTAACAGACATTACTATCTTAGTACAGAAAATAGGGTAATAACAATAAAATCTAATATATGAAGTTTAAAACACCAATAGAAGTACAAGCAGGTATATCAGATGGGGACCCTACAAACCCACTAGGACAAGCAGGGTACTTGTTATCTTCTGACGGGAGCAACGTAAATTGGGTTAGCCCAGGCGGACTGTCAGCAGAAACAGCCGAAGCTATAGTCCAGCCTATTAAGGCAAACGAAGCTTTGGAAAAAGGAGACCCTGTATATATAGTAGGCTTTAATAATGGGCAGAATACAAACATTGTAGCTAAAGCAGATTCTAGCGATGTAGCTAAGATGCCTGTGGTGGGTTTAGTAGATGATGATTATGCAAGTCAAGCTTTTGGAACAATGACCGCTTTTGGTAGCTTCAATGGTGCTTTTGACACAACTGGTGGTACAGAGAATTGGGCTATTGGTGATATAATATTCGTAAAACCCGGAGGTGGGCTTACTAACGTAAAACCAACTGGAACTGATTTAATACAAAATATAGCTATAGTATCTAGAGTTAATTCTCAAACGGGTGAGCTAGAGGTTATAGCTCTTGGTAGAACTAACGATGTACCTAATTTACCTGAAGGTAGGTTATTTGTAGGTACAGCTGCAAATACTTCGCTTGCGTCAGACGTTGTATATGTAGATGACACTAATAACAGGGTCGGTATTAGAACCGCTTTTCCTCAAGTTGCTTTCCATGTAGATGGAGCTATTAGAGTTAGAGGAGATTTACAAGTTAGTCAACAAAACAATAACACCTTTGTAGGTGAAAACATGCCGGATCTAACAGTTATTACAGGTAATAATAATACCGCTCTAGGCGATAGCGTTATGCCGGGAGCAACCACTGCAAGCTTTAACACTGGTATTGGAGCGCTTTCGTTAAACGCTTTTGTGAATGGAAATAACAATACAGCTGTTGGTACTGACTCTATGAAATTATCCAATGGAGCTAGCTTTAACACCTCTATAGGTACCGGGTCTTTGAAGGCTGCAACCGTTGGACAAGGAAATACCGCTATTGGGTTTAGTGCTTTAGCAGAAAAAACAACCACAAACTTTAATACAGCAGTTGGTAATAATTGTTTAGGAAACATAACCACAGGGTTTAGAAACACCGCAGTAGGTAATGACGCAGGTAAATTTACCGCAGATGGTATTACATCAAACTTAACAGGTAATCAGTCTATTTTTATAGGGGATTCAGCAAAACCTCTAGCGAATGCTCAAAACAATCAAATTGTAATTGGTTATGATGCAATTGGTAATGGAGCTAATACCGCTACTATAGGTAATAACTCAATAGTTAAAACTATATTAAAAGGAAGCGTGGGCGTCGGGACAACTCTTCCCAATTACAAACTAGAAGTTATGGGTACGCTAGGCGTTAATAGAACAGATGGTATAATTTTTGCCGGAAGCTTAGCGGCAGGACTTGGGAACAAAATAACTTCAGATACTTCAAATAATTTTATTTTTAGTACGTCTTTACCAAGTGCGCCATACACCACAATTCCAAAAATGACCATATTAAACGGCGGCAACGTCGGCATTGGAACGACTAATCCTAGCTCAATACTACACTTAGAAGACACAACCCCTACTTTAAAAATATTAAGCAACCAAGTGTACAACAACTCTGTAATTAGTATGGGGAACGGTCAATCTGAAGCAGTCTCTATAACGTGTAACAACAATCCTGGGCTTAGTAACTTAGAGCTTAAATACGACAACGGAGGTCTTGGTGATGCAAGAATAAGAGTTGGGCAGAGAAACTTAGACTTCATGATTGACGGCGGAACCGCTATGTACATTAACTCATCTAAAAATGTAGGCATTGGAACAACTGGTCCTGGCGCTTATAAATTAGCCGTTGCTGGCTCTACAGTCATAGGAGGTAATGTAGAAGTTTCAGATGGATTAGGTGGGGATCAAGTGCTTACGCTAACCCCAAATACTGGATCTTTTAAGATTGGCGATATTGAAGGAGTAGGTGACGAAGGTTATATAGAAGGGAATAGCTCTAGCATTAAAATTTTTACCGGTGGTGGTGAAACTTTAGTTTGTGATGTTAACCAAAGAGTTGGTATTGGAATTGCAATTCCTCAGTCTAAACTACAGGTAAATGGTGGGGTACAGTTAGCAAACGACACAGCTTCACCTTCAGCTACTAAAGTCGGAACTTTTAGATATAGAACATCAGGAAATAATAGCTACGTAGATATGTGTATGCAGACAGGTGCATCTACATATGCGTGGGTTAACATAGTAACAAATAGTTGGTAATATGGGAAAAATGATACAAGCTGACACGTTTCACGGTCAGGCAATGTTTTTAAACTGGAGAGGATATCACAGTAACACAAATAACGGTGTTTTATATGACAGTGGATGGAGTACTAATTTAACATATCCATACGCTACAATTATACCGCCATTTAAAGGTTGTGTTAATAAAATAAATATAACAAATAATCCATACTCTAGTTACACCTCAGGACCTACAGGTAGTTCTGCTACTTTAAGAGTTATTTTAAATGGAAACTTTGAGGATTCTCAGGATGTAAGTTATACAGCTGGCACGGCTGGAGAGGTAATTACTTTTGACTTTGGAGAAGACGTCCAGTTTGAAGCCAATGATAGGGTTCAACTGCAATTTCAAGCGAATGGTTTTTGGAGATATATGAACGTAGGAATACAATTAAAAGAATTAGCTTAAAAATAAATATTATGATAAATTACATTTGGAACTGCAAGACAGTTGACGTTTACCCACAGGATGGAGAATACACAGACGTTGTGTATAACGTACACTATTACGTATTAGGTGAAGATAGTGAAACCGCTTACCAAAGCGACATTATTGGCACTCAAATACTAAATGTTAGTGACATAACAGATTTTAAACCTTTTAATGAATTAACAAACGAAGATGCTGTCGCTTGGTGCAAAGCAGCAATGGGTGAAGAACAAGTTGCTCAAATAGAGGCTACAATCGCAGCAGCTATTGAAGATCAAGTAAACCCGTCTTCAGTAACTCTCATTATAGGCGAGTAAGTAATTTAATTTACGCGTAATAATACAAGTATACCAAAAAGGTATAAAACCAATTAAATCAAATCAAATGGAATACAACAATCCAAACGAGATCGTAAAGACTCTCACGTTCGGAAACGAAGCTAATAGTCAAATTATAGCAGGTGTCGAAAAATTAGCAAACGCAGTGAAGTCCACATTAGGAGCTTCTGGAAAATGCGTTATTTATGAAGATGCTTTAGGCAGGCCAGTAATAACAAAAGACGGAGTAACCGTTGCAGAAAGCGTAGTCTTATTACACCCTGTCGAGAATATAGGCGCAACACTAATAAAAGAAGCGGCTAGAAATACAGTTAGAGAAGCAGGCGACGGTACAACAACATCAACCGTACTTGCTCACTCTTTATTAAAAATAGCAAACAAACATTTAGATGAAGAAAAAGTTAGAGAACTTAAAGACGGCATTATTAGTGGTGCTGATAAAGTTAAGGTATATCTTGATAAAACCAGTACTGAAGTTAAAGGCGAAATGTTACGCAACGTTGCTATCATTAGCTGTAACAACGACAAAGAACTTGGGACTAAAATTGGAGAAGCTTACGAGCAAGTTGGAAAAAATGGAATTGTATTGATGGAAGAGTCTGACACAAATGAAACTTATGTTGATTTTGTTGAAGGCGTTCAATTTGATAGTGGATTAAAATCCCCTCATTTAATTACAGACAAAGATAAAGGTACGGCTGTTTTAGACGATCCTTACGTGCTTATTGTATCTTCCCCTATTCCTAATATAAGAAAAATACAAAGTGTCTTAGAACACGTTATAAAGACTCAAAAGAGTTTGCTTATAGTTGCGAGCGTAGAGCAGCAGCCGTACGCTACATTGCTATCGAATAAAGTAAAAGGCAATATAAAAGTAAACGTAGTTGATGTGCCTGGGTTTGGCCCAACAAGACAAGAGACTATGGAAGATTTAGCTTTATTAACAGGAGCTACGATTATAAACGAAGAGCTAGGCGATGATTTAGATTTAATAGATCCAGAAGTACTAGGTTTAGCTGTTAAAGCAGTAACTGATGATAAGTCAACAGTACTGCAAATTTCTGATGAAATTGATATTACAGAAAGAGTAGCAGATGTCGCTAGTAAGCTAGAAACAGAAACAAATCCGTTCTTTAGAAAGAAACTAGAGCAGCGTTTATCAATGCTGACTGGTAAAGTAGGAATTGTTTATGTAGGAGCAGATTCAGCTGTAGAGTTGAAGGAAAAGAAAGATAGAGTTGAAGATGCGGTCCACGCCACGAAAGCGGCTTATAAAGAAGGTATCGTAGCTGGCGGGGGAATTGCCTTGCTTAATGCAGCTAATACTTTGAAACCTAAGAATAAAGGCGAAGAGATATTATTTGAAGCTATTAAGTCACCTTATTATACAATCCTGGATAATGCAGGAATTGTTGAAATTAAAAAGCCCTCAATCAAGAACAGAGGCATTGATGTTAAAACTGGTAAAGAAGTTAATATGATAACAGCAGGAATTATTGATCCTGTGCTTGTTACGAAATCAGCTCTTAAAAATGCTGTAAGTGTTGTAACAACTATCATCTCTGCCGATTGTGTAATCAGTAATAAAAGATTAGCATAATGAAAGCGATTAACTACTACATTGTCATAGACAAGATAAAAGAAGCGCCTAAGAAAATAGGTGGTATAGAATTAACAGAGAAACAAGATACCGATATTAGGTATTTAAAAGGTAAAGTAATAAGCGCTGGTGACAAAGTTACTGGTATTAAAGAAGGTGATATAATCAGATATGATAAACACGCCGGATTTGGTATTGAATGGAAAGAGAAATTCCATGTTGTCATTACTGCTGGAGACGTTGTAATTGTTGAATGAGACTCACAGGAGCAGATCTTAGAGATATAAATTTATTAAAGTACTACAGGCTTGTCAGAAGATGGGCCTGTAAAACTTATGATCTTAAAGACGCCGATCTTGAATTACTTGTTTACTTAGATTGCAAAGAACTGTTTACACGTAATGATTTTATTGATGGCACCTACACTTATAGTTGGGATAAGAACAGATGGGAACGCTTAAGACGCAACGATTGGATCGATGTTTTTAAAGAGCGCAACCGCAAGTCTTCTAAATACGCTGTATATAAAGTATCATCAAAAGGCAAAAGATTAATAAATAGAATATACAGGATATTGCTAGCGGAGGAAGATTTACCAATAGCAACAACCAGTGTCTTTTATAAAAACAAAACATATACGGACAAAGTTTTTAATAAAGCTATTGACGATATGATAAGAGATAAAGATAGATAATGGGCTTTAGATTAAAAGAATTTACAGATCTTGTTGGCATAGACAAAGAAACCTCAACTTACAATACACCCGTTTTTAAGAAAACATTAGAAGGTGGTATTTTAGGTGAAGCTAATAATGATGGTACTATATTTATAGATAAGTCATTAAAAGGCGAAGCAAAGAAAAAAGCGGTTAGTCACGAGAAAGTGCACTTAGATCAGATGGGCCAAGGTAGATTACAGTATGATGATAACACAGTGACTTGGAAAAAAGATACTAAATCACCAGCTAGAGTATACCAAAGAGAAAATGGACAACTAATAGATAAACAAACCGGTAAAAGCGCTGAAGAAGGTGGTGACTTTGAGTGGGAAAGAGAAGCATACAAAAAACAATAATTATGGCATATAAAGCAAGATCAATTACAAGTAAAGCGTCTAGCGCGTGTAAAATGAATATGGGACTAGTTAGCGGGGAAGCTGATGTTCAAAATTCAAAAGCATTTGTTGATTACGGCGGAATGGTAGAAAAAGCTTTCAAAGGAGGCGGAGGCGGTACGTCAACTCCCGAGGCTAAAGAGGAAGAAGAAAAAGAAAAACCTAAAGGGCAAAGCGATGCAGCTGTTGAAGTAACAGATGATACTTCCGACGTAGGAGTAACTCCAAAAGTAGAAACTAACTAATTAATAATACAACATGAACTTACCAATCACAAGCAGAGTTAAACGCTCCGCTATATTAAAGACTTCAGCTCTCAAACAAACAGAAGAAGAAGCAAAAAAATCCGCTCAGCAAGGAGGCAATTTACCTCCTACGTCTATTGTAGGTGCAGGTGAAGATAAAGAAATAACGAAAACAGAAACCGTAGAAACAGGTCCCACTGAGAAATTTGAAGGGGAATTAGCTACAGGAAAAAAAGCAGAAGAGTGGGCTAAGCAAAAAGCGTATTGCGAAGGCAAACCCGAAGGAACCCCTGGTTGTTCTGGTTTTCATAAATTTGAAGGTGGCGGTACCAAAGAAGTCACCACTACTAGCATAGAAGAAGGAGAAGATGTAGAAGCTCAAACAGCAAAAAAGAGAGAAGGGCAGGTTCAGACCAACTTTGACGCCAGGCAATTAGGTAGGCAAACTAAATTTAAAAATAGATTAGCCAGACAAGCTAAAATTAAACAAGCAAAAAATATAGCTAAAGGTGGCGGTACATTTGACAAAGAAGGAAATTATGTAAAAGGCACGAAACTTAAAGGTAAAGCTAAAAGGCAATTTATTAAAGATGCTAAGCTAAAGGCTAAAGCCGAGGAAAATCGCCGTGAAATATCAGATTTCGAATCTGCTGCAGACAATCAATCCGAAGTAATGCGATCTGGCAAAACTATTGGTCAAACAACAAGGCGGGATACAGATAGGACTGACACTACTGCAGATATGTCGAAACCTGAATTAATTGCTACAGAAAGAGCAAGACTAAAAAGGTTAGCTAAAGAAAATAATATAACTACCTCAGGAGATAAGGCTATTGAGCCGGACTCGCCGGACTCGCCTGCCGGCATGAAACCTTCCGCATATAAAATGCAGGGTAAAAGCCCAGCTACTAAAAAGCTAAAAGGCAACCAAGGTAAATTACCTCAACACTTACAAAGCTCAATTAAAGCGGCTTCTGAAACACCCGCTAAATTAGGCCCATTAGCGGCTATAGCAGGCAAAGCTATTGTGGGAGCATTAGCGAGCAAAGTTGCTAGTGCAGGTAAAATGAGATCAGGTTTCAAAATGAAAGGTTACGGTAAAAAATAAATTATGGCTTATATTCAAAACTCTCCGTTTAAAAAAAGCGGAGCTTGGTCTAGAAAAGAAGGCCAATCAGAAACAGGTGGGCTTAACCAAAAAGGTGTTGATGCTTATAAAAGAGAAAACCCTGGATCTAAACTACAAACAGCAGTTACAACTGAACCTTCAAAATTAAAGAAGGGTAGTAAAGCGGCTAATCGTAGAAAGTCTTTCTGTGCTAGAATGAGCGGCGTAAAGGGTCCTATGAAAAAGCCGAATGGGAAACCAACAAGAAAGAAGCTAGCCTTAGATAAATGGAATTGCTAAAATAATAATATAATGAAATCTAAAGGGCTAGGTGACACAGTAGAAAAAATAACTAAAGCTACAGGAATCAAAACTGCAGTAGATGTAATATCTAAAGGCTTAAACATTCCGTGCGGGTGCCAGCACAGGAAAAACAAATTAAACGAAATATTTCCATATAAAAAATAAAACAAAACAATGAGTTACAATTTAACACCAATAACGGCGAAGATTAAAAGAACTACCAAAGGCGGTATTACACAGCCTCTACTAAACGTAGGAGGACCTGTAAAAATGAAAGCATCTGTTCCAGCTCCAGCTAAAAATACAAGCAACAGGCAAAAAGCAAATGAAAGCAGGCTGAAATCTAGGGCGGCTTCCGATCTCCAAAAAGCAGAAGCAATTAAAGCTAATAAATTAAAAAAAGCTAACGAGCTATCTTCTAAAGAATTCATTACAAACAAAAGAGGAAGAAAAGTAAAAAATCCAGATTACAAAACCGCTGGAACTACTACAGCTTCAGCAACCACGAAAAAATCAGGGTTTGCTGGAGACACACCATATACAGTAAGCAATAGCAAAGGCACAATTCACGGCCCTAAAAGCAGCTACGATGATGCCTATAAAAAAAGAGATAGAAAGGTTTACGGAGAAATGTCTAAAGCTCAATATATCAAAGAAGCTAAAAAACAAACAAAATCTTTTGAGAGCACTGGAAAGTTTAATGCTCCTAAAGCTAAAAAAGCAACTTCCGTTTCAGTAATAAAACCTAAGGTTACAATTGAATCTAAAAAACCTACAGCTGATGTTAACATCACAGTTAAGCCTAAAGCTAAAGCTATAGTAGCTCCTAAAACCAAAACTGAAGTTAGAAAAACAGCTAAAATAAATAAAAAATTATCACAAGCGGCAGAGGCAAGAGCTGGAGGTAACGAAAAGAAAGCCTTAAGAAAAGAAAAAGCAGCAATGAGAAAAGCAGCTAGATTGGCTAAAAAAAATAAGTAATTGAAAAAGATACTACAATGGCTATCCGGTGGCGTTATCAAAGAGATTGGTAACGTCATTGATAAGCTTACTACAACCGAAGAAGAAAGGTTAGAAGTAAAGAAACAAATACAGCAGATATTAGAAGATGCAGATACTAAAGCTCAATTAGAGGTTAGCAAGCGTTGGGAAGCAGATATGAAGTCTGATAGTTTTTTAAGTAAAAACATTAGACCAATGATCCTAATATATCTAACTGTAATCTTTACGTCTCTAGCTTTCTTTGATGGTAACATAGGGGAGTTTGCGTTAGCTAAAGAATATATACCAATATTTCAAACATTGCTAGTCACAGTTTACGGTGCTTACTTTGTAGGCAGAACTTGGGAAAAAGCAAAATCAATAACAAGTAATAAATAATAAAAAATGGGACAATTTAACAATCAACCAGACTTTGGAACAAACGCGTTTCCAGTTGTCGCAGGAACTACAAATGTTAGAAACTGCGCATTATATTTAGGCAGCGGGGGAGACATAGAGGTTACCTTAATGGGATCACCAGATATTCCTGTGGTATTTAAAAACATTCCAAACGGTAGCTTTTTACCTTGCATAGTTAATACTATTGTAACAGGAGTTAACACTACGGTTGCGGATATTGTAGCTATTCAATAATGAATTGGTCTGCAATATTAAACGGTGTGTGGTGGCCAGATAGAAATGATACAGGACTTCCTTGCAATGCAGTAGCTTTACCAGGTGGGCCGGGTATAACAGATAATACTATAGCTTTGGATCCTTCCGGGGGAGTTATAACTATTATGTTTAATGCTCAAAGCCGTCCAGACAAGTTAGAAATAATTCATGGAAACGCTAACGGGACAAAAGTTGCCACTTCTGGAATGACAACCCCTAATGCGGGTGGTTTTGATAACGTATACGGTACTGTTTCCACTGGAAATCTCGTACCTACACCAGCGCAAACCCTTAATATAGATCAGTTCATAGGGGCAAATAAAGGCACTATTCCAACTAGAGCTAATGCTTATACTTTAGAAACAGGAAATGCAAATCCTTTAGTCGCTCCATACCAACAGCTAGTTTGGTGGGTTTATACTACAGCAGATTATCAAACATCACCATTTGTTACCATTAGAGTAACAGGGCCGCAAGGAACTCTTTGGGCATTTCAAAGATCCTGTGGACCATAAAGTAGCTATCATGTATAACACGTAATTAATAATATAAGTAATAACAATTAAATTAAATCAAATGTCAAAAAAGTTAACACAAGAAGAATTAAAAGGATTACAAGAAGCAGTGAACGCAATGAACGGTATTCAATTGCAAATAGGGGGTATAGAGGCTCAGAAGCACGAGTTGCTGCATTCTATGGAAGACGCTAAGGTAAAACTTGCAGAAATCCAAAAGCAATTAGAGGAAGTGTACGGTCAAGTATCTGTAGATATCCAAACAGGTGATATCAAAGAAGAGGAAGTTGATACGGAAAATTAGCATCGGCAGAGACTATAAAACTGACGCCATGCACTATTCTGTTGGACAGGAAGTGTATGGTGGTCATATTATAGCTAATATAATTGAAGAAGATTCAAAGTACTCAATATATATAAAGAAAAAAGACGAGGTTCTACCTTGGAAAGATTTTAATAAGAATATGGCTATTGCTATAGAATATGATCTCCAGTATTAATGAAGGCTCTATATGATTTTATTATAGAACCAGTAGGAGAAAGATACAACAACAAAAAAAATATAGAAGGTAACGAGCTTATTTTAAATACTGAATTGCATAACCATAATTACTCAAATAGAGTTGGTAAAGTAATAGCAGTACCCTCTGAAATTAAAACAGATATTGAAGTTGGTGATGAGGTAATAGTTCATCACAACGTGTTTAGACGTTTTAAAGACATTAGAGGCGTTGAAAAAAACAGTAAGTCTTATTATAAGGACAATATTTATTTTGCTGATGACGGGCAGGTTTACGCCTATAAGCGCTGCTGCGGATGGATGAGCAGAGAAGGTTTTAACTTTGTTAAACCAATTAAAGAAACAAAGATGTTTTCAACTGACTTCGAAAAAGAAGGGGTTGGAATTTTATATAGCAAGGATCCAGAGCTGCAAAGCGTAGCCGAGGGTGACTTAATTGGCTTTAAGCCAGGGGCAGAATATGAATTTGTTATCGATAAAGATAGAGTTTATAGAGTACCCACCAAATCAATTACAATCAAATATGAACATCAAGGAAACGAAGAAGAATATAATCCAAGCTGGACATAGAGCAGTTGAGGAATTAATAAAGGTAGCAGGGGAAAAGATCGTTGACTCAGGCGATGATATATCAGCTGACAGACTTAAGAATGCTGCTGCCACAAAAAAGCTCGCTATATTTGACGCTTTTGAAATACTTACTAGAATACAAGAGGAAGAAGATATGCTGAACAACAAACCTAAAGAAGAAGTTGAAAAAAAAGCTTTTCAAGGGTTTGCTGAAAAACGATCTAAATAATGTACGAGCAATCATTATATAAAATAATAACTCCTGTTAAACTAACTACAATATCTAGGCTAAATAAAGCTAAGAAGTGGGAATATGGTTATAACAAAGAACACGATTTAGTTGTTATAAGCAAAACAGGACAGATAGGTGATATATATAATATACAAGATCTAAAAATAGCATTACCTAAGACGCCGTCTAAAGTAGACGAAGCTAATAACAAATGGAAAGCTGAAGAATATCCTAAAGAATTAAAGTCAGTAACAAGTATATTTGACTGGAGGGAATATCCTGAAGATTTTCAAAATAAATGGGAACCCTATATAGATGAACAATTTAAAAGACGCGACGAAGGCCATTGGTTCAATAATAAGAGTGTGGCTACTTACATTACTGGTACTCACTTTATGTACCTGCAGTGGAGCAAAATTGATGTTGGGCGACCAGACTTTAGAGAAGCAAATAGATTATTCTTTATATTCTGGGAAGCTTGCAAAGCAGACGGTAGATGCTACGGCATGTCATATCTCAAAAACAGACGTTCAGGATTTTCGTTCATGGCATCCGGAGAGACTGTCAACATGGCCACCATATCAAGTGATGCACGGTTTGGGATATTGTCCAAATCTGGCTCCGATGCGAAGAAAATGTTCACGGATAAAGTCGTACCCATATCTGTCAACTACCCGTTCTTTTTCAAACCAATACAAGACGGAATGGATAGACCGAAAACGGAATTGGCGTACAGGATACCAGCATCAAGACTCACAAGAAAATCAATACAAAACAAACAAAGCGTCGAAGTCCTCGAAGGCCTCGATACCACAATAGATTGGAAAAACACTGGCGACAACTCCTATGATGGAGAAAAATTAAAATTACTAGTACACGATGAAAGTGGAAAGTGGGAAAGACCAGATAATATATTAAATAACTGGCGAGTAACAAAAACGTGTTTACGATTAGGCTCTAGGATCATTGGCAAGTGTATGATGGGTTCAACCTCGAATGCTTTAGATAAAGGGGGAGCTAATTTTAAAAAGTTATATGGAAATTCTAATGTAACAAAAAGAAACAGGAACGGACAAACAGCATCTGGTTTATATTCTTTATTTATTCCAATGGAATGGAATTACGAGGGTTTTATAGATGAGCATGGTATGCCTGTATTTAACACGCCTAAGGAAACAGTATTGGGCCCATTAGGAGACGTTATAGACGTCGGAGTTATAGAACACTGGGATAATGAAGCAGATGGCTTAAGAGGAGACCAGGATGCTTTAAACGAATTCTATAGACAGTTCCCCCGCACAGAGGAGCATGCTTTTAGGGATGAAACAAAAAACAGTATATTTAACTTGGTTAAGATATACGAGCAAATAGATTACAACGAAGATCTTGGTAATACAAATGTAGTTACTACTGGCAATTTTCAGTGGGCTAACGGCATTAAAGATTCAACTGTTATATTTACACCAAATCCAAGTGGAAGATTTAAAATATCGTGGGTTCCAAGCAGTGCTTTACAGAATAGACAAATAGTAAAGAATGGATTAAAAAGTCCAGGCAATGAGCACATGGGTGCATTTGGTTGCGATAGTTATGATATATCTGGAACAACAGATGGCCAAGGTTCCAAAGGAGCTTTGCATGGGTTAACTAAATTCAGTATGGAGGATCATCCAGTTAATACTTTCTTTTTAGAATATATTGCTAGACCTCAAACTGCTGAAATATTTTTTGAAGACGTATTAATGGCATGCATATTTTATGGAATGCCTATACTAGCAGAGAATAATAAGCCTAGGTTATTGTACTACTTTAAAAGAAGAGGATACAGGGGTTATTCAATGAATAGACCAGACAAGCTTTGGAACAAGCTATCAGTAACTGAAAGAGAAATTGGCGGTATGCCTAACTCGAGTGAAGATATAAAGCAAGCTCACGCAGCAGCTATCGAAACGTATATTGACAAACACGTTGGTTTACAATCAGATGGACAATATGGAGCAATGTATTTTAATACAACGCTAAACGATTGGGCAGGATTCGATATAAATAAACGAACAAAGTTTGATGCAGCAATAAGTTCAGGGTTAGCAATAATGGCTTGTAATAGACATTTATACTACCCAAGACCTCAAGTAGAAAAGAATAAAATAAATTTAAAAATAGCTAAATACACCAACACTGGTGGTTTATCAAAAATAATGAAAAAATAAAAATATGGCTACCACTCCTATAACAAGTTATTTTCCAAGCCAAATAGCTAGTGACCAAGAAAAAATGTCATTAGACTACGGGACCACTATTGGTAGAGCTATAGAAAATGAATGGTTTAGTTCCGATAATGGGAACGGCAGGTTCAAAAGTAACCAAGCAACCTTTCATAATCTTAGATTATATGCTCGAGGAGAGCAGCCAATTCAAAAATATAAAGATGAGTTATCAATTAATGGTGATTTATCATATTTGAATTTAGACTGGAAGCCTGTGCCAATTATACCTAAATTTGTAGATATAGTTGTTAATGGAATTTCAGATAGACAATTTGATATAAAAGCATACTCTCAAGATCCATACGGCGTTAACAAAAGAACTAAGTATATGGAATCTCTTATTAGAGATATGCAGACTAAAGAATTAAATGAATTTGCTAAAGCAGAATTTGGGGTTAATTTATTTGAAAACAACCCTGAAGATTTACCTAAAAATAAGGAAGAGCTGGATTTACACATGCAACTAAGTTATAAGCAGCAAGTTGAATTAGCAGAAGAACAGGCTTTAAATGTTTTATTAGATGGTAATAAATATGATTTAACTAAAAGACGCTGCAATTATGATTTAACCGTAATAGGTATTGGAGCCGTTAAAAACACTTTTAGCAAAGCAGAAGGAGCTTTAGTTGATTACGTGGACCCCGTAAATTTAGTATGGTCTTACACGGATTCTCCGTATTTTGATGACATATATTATGTAGGAGAAGTTAAAGCAGTTCATTTAAACGAACTTAAAAAAGAATTCCCTCATTTAACTAATGATGATCTACAAAAAATAGCAGGTCAAAATACAAGCAACAATGGCTTTTATGACAGAACCCTTAGTAATTCGGATTATGACGATTCAAATACTGTTCAGGTTCTTTACTTTAATTACAAGACTTTTTCAAATGAAGTTTACAAGGTTAAGGAAACCGCTACGGGAGCAGCTAAAATAATTCCTAAAACAGATGAATTTAATCCACCTGAAGAATTATATGAGGAGTACGGGATAACTAAGCTATCTAAATCTTTAGAAGTTGTTTATGAGGGAGTAAAAGTTTTAGGCGGGGAAATGCTTAAATGGGAATTAGCAAAGAATATGATTCGACCTAAAAGTGATTACACTAAGGTTAAGATGAATTATAGCATCGTAGCACCTAGGATGTATAGAGGCAGAATAGAATCAATAGTAAGTCGTATAACCGGTTTTGCGGATATGATTCAATTAACGCACTTAAAGTTACAACAAGTAATGTCAAGGATGGTTCCTGATGGTGTTTATCTTGATGCTGATGGTTTAGCAGAAGTAGATCTTGGTAATGGAACTAATTACAATCCGCAAGAAGCGCTTAATATGTTTTTTCAAACAGGTTCTGTTATAGGTAGATCGTTCACTCAAGATGGTGATATGAATCCTGGTAAAGTGCCAATACAAGAAATTACAACTGGAGCTGGAGGGCAAAAAATGCAAAGCTTAATAACCAACTACAACTATTACATGCAAATGATAAGAGATGTTACTGGGTTAAATGAAGCAAGAGACGGCAGTACACCAGACGCTAGAGCTTTAGTTGGCGTGCAAAAAATGGCCGCAGCAAATTCTAATACAGCAACAAGACATATATTGGACGGTAGCTTATATCTAACGTCAGATTTATGCGAAGGATTATCATTAAGGATATCAGATATACTAGAATACTCACCTACAAGGGAAGCGTTTATACATAAGATAGGTAATCAAAACGTGGCAGTGCTTGAAGAAATGAGTGATCTATACTTATATGACTTCTGTATATTTATTGAGCTTCAACCAGACGAAGAGCAGAGAGCGGTTCTTGAAAACAACATTCAAGCTGCTGTTCAAAGTGGTCTTATAGACTTATCTGATGCAATCGATCTACGCGAAATTAAAAATATTAAGTTAGCTAACCAGTTACTTAAATTGCGTAGAACAGAAAAGCAAATGAAGGATCAGGAAATGCAACAGCAGAATATACAGGCTCAAGCTCAAGCAAATGCTCAGGCTCAGCAAGTGGCTGCTCAAGCAGAGATACAAAAAGGTCAAGCCTTGATACAACAAAAGATTGCATTAGAACAAGCAAAGGCAGAAATAGACCATCAAAAGCTTATGAGAGAAGCCACTCTTAAGAAAGAATTGATGCAATTAGAATTTGAAATGAATATGCAGCTTAAAGGCATTGAAGTTCAAGGTCGAAAATCTGAAGCAACAGATAAAGAAGATAGAAAAGACGAAAGAACTAAGCTACAAGCTACACAACAGAGTGAATTAATAAATCAAAGACAGAATGATTTACCTCCAAAAAACTTCGAATCCAGCGGAAACGATATACTTAGCGGAGATTTTAACTTAGGTTCCTTTGGGCCTAGGTAATAATAATAATAACAATTATATAATATTTTATCATGGCAGAAGAACAAGAACAAGAAATTCCTGTAGTAGCGGAAGCTCCTCAAGAGGAACAAAAACCATTGTCGTATGATGATGGCGTCATTAGAGTTAATCTAGACGAATTAAATAAACCAGCAGAAGAAGCTGTTACGGCTCCTAACGTAGTTGTAGAAGAAGTAGCTGAAACACCTGAGGTAATAGCTGATGAAACACCTCAGCGGCCAGAACCTATTCAAGCTGAAGAATCTTTTATTGAAGAGATAACGGAAGAAGAGGTGCAAGAACAAGTAGAAGATCTTCAAGAAGATGTACACGAAGCTCTCGCTGAACAACAAAATTCAGGAATTGAATTACCAGATAATATACAGAAGGTAGTTGAGTTTATGAATGATACAGGTGGAAGCCTGGAAGATTACGTAAAACTTAACACTGATTACGCTTCTTTAAATGAAGGGCAATTACTAAGAGAATACTACGAGTCAACTAAACCGCATTTAGACAGGGAAGAAATTGACTTCTTAATGGAAGATAACTTTTCGTATGACGAGGAGTTAGATGAGGATAGAGATGTACGTAAAAAGAAAATAGCACGGAAAGAAGAGTTAGCAAAAGCTAAAAATCATCTAGAAGGGTTAAAAACAAGATATTACGACGAAGTAAAAGCTGGGGTAAATTTAAACCCCGAGCAACAAAAAGCGATTGAATTTTTCAATCGATATAGTAAAGAAAACGAAGCAGCAACTAAAGTAGCTGAAAGTCAAGTGTCTGTATTTAAGAACAAAACAGAAAAGCTTTTTACCGATGATTTCAAAGGTTTTGATTTCAACGTTGGTGAAAAGAAATTCCGTTTTAAAGTAAACAATGCAGCCCAGGTTAAAGACACCCAAAGCGATATCAATAATTTGGTCAAGAAGTTCTTGAACGACAAAAATGAAATGAGTGACGCAGCAGGTTATCACAAGTCTTTATTTACAGCTATGAACGCAGACAAGATTGCAAACCATTTTTATGAGCAAGGCAAGGCTGATGCAATGAAAACAAGTGTACAGAACGCTAAAAACATTGATATGGGTCCTCGAGGCACTCATGAGAAAGTCAGTGACAACAGCGGATTCTCTGTAAAAGCAGTCCCGTCAAAAAGCACCAACAAGTATGGCTTCAAAATTAAAAAATAATAACTAAAAACAAAAAATTATGGCCGCAGCAGGTTCATTTACTGGGAGCGCAGGAGCATTAGCTCACTTAGTCCCACGACCAACACAAACATTATTTCAAGACAACTACTTAACACTAGCTGACTTAGACTTTACACAACAATTCTTACCTGAGGTGTATGAAAAAGAAGTAGAGCGTTACGGAAACCGTACGATCTCTGGATTCTTAAGAATGGTAGGAGCAGAAATGCCAATGGCTTCAGACGTAGTAGTTTGGTCAGAGCAAGGAAGATTACACGCAGCTTACGATCCAGTTGAGACTACAGCTACAACAGTTATAATCCCAGCAGTTGGGGGAGTTTCTCAAAATGTTATTGGACCAGGAGCTACTATCGTAGTTGCTTCAGCTAATGGTTTAGTGGTAGAAAAAGCTTATGTACAGTCTGTTGCAACAGTTGCAGGTGTAGCTACATTAACAGTAACTGGATATGCAACTCCAGCTATTACAGTGCATGCAGCTGCTAAAATCTTCGTATATGGTTCTGAATATGCAAAAGGAACATCTAACGCAGGTACTTCTGTCGATGCAGCTTTCGAGCAGTTTAATAACAAACCAATTATCCTTAGAGACAAGTATAATGTAAGTGGATCTGATACAGCTCAAATTGGGTGGGTTGAAGTTACTACTGAAGTTGGAACATCTGGATACTTATGGTATTTAAAATCTGAGCACGAAGCACGTATTCGTTTTGAGGATCAATTAGAAATGAGTATGTTAGAAGCTGAAAAGTCAGCTGCTGGTATTACAGTTGCAGACGCTAGCTTTGGCGGTGGAACAACTCTTACTGGTTCTGATGGACTTTTCTCTGCACTTGAAACTAGAGGTCTTGTTTATACAGACTCTAACTTTGGTGGAGCGGCAGGTCTTGAAGACTTTGACGCTATCTTGCAAGAACTAGATAAGCAAGGAGCAATTGAAGAAAATATGCTTTTCTTAGATCGCGCAACTTCTTTAGGTATTGACAATATGTTAGCCGCTCAGAATTCTTACGGTACTGGAGGTACATCTTATGGTGTATTTGACAACTCTGAAGATATGGCGCTTAACTTAGGATTTAGCGGATTCCGTAGAGGATCTTACGATTTCTATAAGACTGACTGGAAATACTTAAACGATGCCACCACTCGTGGATTAGTTGGAGATATCGAAGGTGTGATTGTACCAGCTGGAACTTCTACAGTTTACGATCAGCAATTAGGTAAAAATATTTCACGACCATTCTTACATACTCGTTACAGAGCTTCTGAAGCTGACGATCGTAAGATGAAGTCTTGGATTACTGGATCTGTTGGTGGAAACTATACAAGCGACGAGGATGCAATGAACGTTCACTTCTTATCAGAAAGATGTTTATGTGTACAAGCAGCTAACAACTTCGTATTATTGAAGAAGGTTACTGCAGGTTAATCAAAAGTAAATTAATGTAATTGTTACCCTCGTTGTATTAGCGGGGGTAATTATTACTTTTTAAAAATTATCTAATTATATTATATCATGGCAAAAAAAGCTACAGCACAGCAAGCAGAGGTTGCTCCTCAAGCAATTGAAAATACTTATGTAGAACCAACAAAGGCTTCTGCACCTAAAAAAATTATACCGGAATTCGAATTTAAAGATAGAACATATTACCTAGCAACAGGTAAATCCCCTTTAGTTTACACAATTTCGACAAAGCATAGCAGAAACAAACCTTTATTGTATTTTGACAAAGAGTCAGGATATCAAAGGGAACTTCGGTATGCAACAAATCAAAAATCCTGTTTTGTAGACGAGCAAAAAGGAGAGGCTACATTAGGCCGCGTTGTTTTCAGAGATGGAACATTGACGGTTAAAAAAGAAAATGTATCATTACAAAAATTACTTTCTATATATCACCCACTAAGTGGCATTATATTTAAAGAGTTAGATCCAGTGCAAAATTCCGTTAATGAATTAGATTGGATTGAATACGAACTGGAAGCATTGAATGCAGCTAAAACACTTGACATCGATCACGCTGAAGCGATCCTAAGATCTGAGTATGGTGAAAAAGTAACAACATTATCTTCTAGTGAATTAAAAAGAGATCTAATGATCTTTGCTAAAAGAAATCCAGTTTTATTTATTCAATTAGCCAGTGATGACTCATTACAATTGAGGAACACAGGAGCTAAAGCAGTAGAGGCTGGCATCTTACAACTCTCAGGAGATCAACGTACGTTTACGTATGGCGATGCAAAAAGAAAGCTAATGACAGTTCCTTTTGATGAGCATCCTTATTCAGCATTAGCGTCTTACTTTAAGACAGATGCAGGTATGGAGGTTTACAAAACAATTTTAAAGAAACTTAAATAAGTTACCCTTTGTAGTGGTTAGGCCATCTTAAAGGTGGCTTAATTACTATAAATAATAAAAAAATACATTATGGCTGTAAGCGTAGATACTGTTTATCAAAGAGTATTGGCAATACTTAATAAAGAACAAAGAGGGTATGTAACCCCTCAAGAGTTTAATTTGTTTGCTAATCAAGCACAGAAAGATTTGTTTGAACAATACTTTTACGATATAAATCAATTCGGTCGAGTTCCAGGCAATAGCACGGAATACTCAGACATGCTCACTTTGCTTAATGAAAAAATTAATATATTCGAAGCAACTGCTCAACCAACCCGCCCAGGGCCAGAGCCTTTCTTTGTTCCTTCAGCGGATCAGTATAGATTAGGAACAGTAATATATAAAAACACTACAACAAATTCTTTCGGTGTATCTACTACGGAGAATATAGAAGCGGAACGAATAAATGCAAATGAATTTTTGTATATAAACGCTTCTCCCTTAACCAAACCTAAAAATATTAGACCTGTATTCGTTTCAAACTCAAACGGAATCAGAGTGTACGGTAATTCTGAAATTACAGATGTAACTGAAGTTGAATTTAATTATATAAAGAAACCAGTTAAAGTAGAATGGAAGTACCAAATGGTATTTGGTGAAGCTTTATACGATTCAACTTATTCTGTGGATTTCGAATTGCACCCTTCAGAAGAAACTGAACTTGTAATTAAAATACTAGAGCTTTCTGGAATACTAATAAAAGATTTAGCTTTATATCAAGTAATGAACCAAGAAGAGCAGGAAACAATTCAACAAGAAAAAGCATAATATATGGGCTTAATAAACCAAACAGATGAACAGTACTACCTAGGTCCAGATAATGTTTGGAACAGTTGGGACGAAGATTACGGTAATTATCAATTTACCAGTATAAAAGATATTATAAACAACTTCATTATATCTTACGTAGGCGAAGAGAAGATCATACCTAAAGCAAAAAGAACCGACGTAGCATTCCATGCTCAGCGAGGGATTCAAGAATTTAGCTTTGATATATTACCCTCCGTTAAATCTGCGGAGATTGAGGTAGGGCCTAATTTAAACTTCGTATTACCTAAAGACTACGTAAACTATGTAAAACTAGTTTGGGTTGATTCTAGCGGCATAGAACGCGTAGTATACCCAGCTCAGCACACTAGCAACCCTTTCCCTATTCTACAAGACAACAATTACGAATATCTATTTGACGAACAAGACCAGGAAATCATATCTGCTCAGTCTTCAGAAACAAAGAAAAGATTTGAATCAACAACTAATAGTGAGATTGGAAATGAATCTGATAATATTACCAATAGAGGATTTTCAATTAATCACTTTGGCAGACGTTACGGTATTTCACCTCAACAAGCACAAACAAATGGTGTTTTTTACATCGATCAGCTTCAAGGAGTTATATTCTTTGACTCTTCATTTGTAGGGAGGATAGTTACTTTAAAATACATTTCTGATGGCTTAGGTACAGACGAGGAAATGGTAGTACATAAATTTGCAGAGGAGGCTTTATATAAATACATGGCATACGCTATATTATCTACTAGAGCTAACACTCCTGAATATTTGGTATCAAGATTTAAGAGAGAGCAATCTGCGGCTAAAAGAAATGCAAAAATAAGATTATCTAATATTAAAATAGAGGAAATTACACAAGTTATGCGTAATAAATCTAAGATTATAAAACACTAATATATGGCAGAGTTCGTACATACTTTCCGCCAAGGAAAGATGAATCAAGACTTGGACGAAAGATTAATCCCAGAAGGAGAATATCGTGACGCCTTAAACTTAGAAGTTTCATCTTCTGAAGGTTCAGATAGGGGAGCTATGCAAAATATTATAGGCAACTTAGCTATTAATAACCAGGGTTACAACCCCTCTACTCTAGTAGCAACTCAATGGGCAGCTAATGAATACATAACAGCTTTAACTAACGCTACTTGTATAGGTGGAATTTCTGACACGCTTAATGACAATGTATACTGGTTGATTACATCGGATGAAGCAGATGTTATAGCTAAGCTAGACCAAAGCGAAAATATAGTTTCTCCAATATTAGTTGACACACAGAATATATTAAAATTTTCTACTGACTTCTTAGTAACAGGTATAAACATATTAGACGGTGTCTTATTCTGGACAGACAATAATACAGAACCTAAAAGCTTAGACATTAGTAGGTTCCTAAATTCAACCACCGATTTTGTTACTCATTCTCAAATATACGGGAGGGACTTTATAGAGTCAGACGTTACTGTTATACTAAAATCTCCTCTAACAGCTCCAGGATTTACTGCTTTGGCTTCTAAAAGAGGAGGACAAGGCACAGGTATTGATCCTGTTTCAGTTATATACAATGTAGCAAACGAGGTAAATTTTACTTATTTGCCAGACCCCGCTTCACCTGCTGTATATAAATCTATGCCCACTTTTGCCACTGCTCAGTCCGCAGAGGCGGGAGAGTTCCCTCCAGGTATTGATGGTATAGTTTTTATCACAACTAGTGGTTCTCCTAACTGGTTAAATGGTGATGTTATAAGCCTTAAAGCCAGGAAAGTTTCTGAGTATCAAGAGGCTTATGCTTATCAAGTTGTACTTCTTATTACTGGAGGTGGAGGAACAAATAACATACAAGCGCAAATTCAATCAATATCTTCAGATATATTAAGATTTTATACTGAAACAGGAGATGATGATCCGCTTGTATGGGAAGCCTTACTTGAAGAGGGGGACTCTATGTTTGAAAATCAATTCCCCCGATTTGCATATAGATGGAAGTATTCTAATAATCAATATTCTTCATTTTCACCGTTTACTTCAGTGGTTTTTGTTGGCGGCAAGTTTGAGTATCTGTCAAGTGACGGATATAACCAAGGAATGATTAATAACATTAGATCGCTAGAATTAAACAATATAGATTGGGGCGGAGACGATGTTGAGTCCATTGAAGTTTTGTATAAAGATTCTATTTCTCCAGCCGTATACACAGTAGACACTTTAGAATCAAGATCAATTACAACTTTAGATATATCTTCTGAAATTATAGGGGCTTTAGTAGAGAGCAATCAAATACTAAGACCCTGGGATAATATTCCGTTAAAAGCCAAAAGCCAAGAAATAACAGGTAATAGACTTTTATATGCTAATTACACGCAAAATTATGAAGTGGATTATAATATTTCCTTGTCTATTAATGAAGCCTCATCTCAGGTTGATGAAGTTAGATTCCCTAATCAATCTATAAAATCAATAAGAACTTACCAAGCTGGAGTGCTTTTTAAAGATCTTTACGGTCGTGAAACCCCTGTTTTTACAAACTCAACAGCTTCTGTTATAATCCCTAGAGATTCAGCTAAATTTGCGAATGCCCTAGAGTTAACCTCTAATGAATTACCTCCTAATTGGGCTACCCATTTTAAATACTTTATAAAAGAAACCTCTAACGAATACTACAACCTAGCATTAGATAGGTATTATATTGCCGAAGACGGAAATGTATGGCTCTCGTTCCCTTCTTCAGAACGAAACAAGGTAGATGAAGAAACTTATTTGTACTTAAAAAAGCAGCATGATACAGACGTTTCTGTAGATATACCGGCTAGGTATAAAATATTATCCATAGCTAGTGAGGCTCCTGATTTTATAGCTACTACTACTTTAGGGATTGCTCAGTCAAACTGTACTTTATTAAATGCGAGTAGACCGGGTGTTGATGTAATACAATTTAGATTTAATGGACCAACAGCTGATGCTAATCCTGCTTTTAACGGGGGGCTTCAAGCTACAAACACCTTAGTCATTGCTTCAGGAGGGACTAGTACCGGAGAATACAAAATAGCTTCAGGTGGACCTACAGGAACGGGCAACGAATATAGCGTAACCTTAACTGAACCATTAGGGCTAGATGCTTCTTTTTTAGATCAGCTTGTATCAGGCGATAGTATAACTATTACAATAAACGAAATAACCGTTGAGCAATTACCTGAATTTGAAGGCAGGTTTTTTGCTAAAGTAAACAGAAATGCAGCATTTGACACCAATGTTATAGACACTTTTTCAGATGCAGAAGACAGATATGGTATTATAGCACAGCTTGACGTGCCTGCAAACATAGCTATTCCAGCGCCTCCTGAATCGGGAGGCGGATCAGGATCATCTGGTCCTGGTTTTGGAGATGCAAATGCTAGAGGCGGATATGAAGGCCAGGATAAAATGTCTCCTCCTATTGCCAATCAAGACTGGTTTGGCGTTGGATGGTCAAATTATCCAGGCGGTAATGATAGTCCTATAAGCTCTGGCACATTAACTACACCAGTAATTGACGAATACCTGCCTCAAGCGGGTACAAATGTTCGTTTTCTTAATGCAGATGGAGTTGAAAGTGAAGTATACGTAATAGGCGCTACTCAAACAGACTACAATCGTAGGGGGGTAGAGGATGTTTTTGGTTTTGGGCAAAGAACAATAGGTAGTAACGCTAGAAAATCTGTAAGATGCACCTTAGATAGGAATTTTGAGTCTGGGTTTGGCAGCGCTGTTACCGTGCAAATTGTGCAAAAAATAATTACACCTGGTAATAAAATATTGTCTTCCAGTAACCCTGCTATATTTGAAACAGAGCCTAAGGAAGCTGTAGATATTGACATATACTATCAAGCTACTAATGCTATTCCTGTAGCCCAGTATGGCACAGCTATAATATTAGATTGGTTTAATTGTTATTCTTATGGTAACGGCGTTGAGTCAAATAGAATTAGGGACGATTACAACCAACCCTACATAGATAAAAACCCAATAGCATCAGCTCCTTTAGATGATCCTTATCAGCCGGAAATAAAATCAACTGGTCTAATATTTTCACAGATATACAACTCTAACTCCGGCATAAATGGGCTTAATCAATTTATCCAAGCGTTACCTATAACTAAAGACTTAAATCCCGTATACGGCTCAATACAAAAGCTGCATTCAAGAGATACTAATGTTGTTGCAATGTGCGAGGACAAGATACTAAGAATTTTAGCGAATAAAGATGCTTTATTCAACGCAGACGGCAGCGCTAATGTTACTTCTAATAGTAACGTATTAGGCCAAGCTGTGCCATTCGCTGGTGAGTTTGGAATTTCAAAGAACCCAGAATCTTTTTCTCAATTTGGATACAGAGTGTATTTTACAGATAGAGCAAGAGGAAGTGTTTTACGATTATCTAACGATGGCATCGAGGAGATATCCAGGTATGGTATGGAGGATTTCTTTTCAGATAATCTAATTAAAAATAAAGATATATTTGGATCTTACGACATAGGAACAGGTGAATACAATGTTACCTTAAATTATCTAACTCCCGAATGGCAAGAGAAACTTTCTATAAGTCAATTTGATAGGACTAATGAAACGGACCCGTCTTGCGCTCCTGAGATAACAAAAAATCCAACATTAAAAACTACTATATCATTTGCAGAAGGGGTTAATGGATGGACAAGTAGAAAATCATTTATACCCGAATTTGGTTTATACCTTAATAATTCTTATTATACTTTTAAAAATGGATTAATATGGGATCATAAAGCTAACTCTATATACAATAATTTTTACGGGTTGCAATACGATAGCTCTGTAGATCTTGTTACGAACGATTCCCCTAATACAGTTAAAGGGTATAAAACATTGAATTACACAGGCAGTGATGCATTGGAATACCAATATCAGTTAAATTCAACAGGTATTAGAAATTATTCTATAGCCGAAGTATCTGCAAATCAATTAGTGCCTAATACATTTTCTACAACAAGTGGCTGGTATGCTAATTCTGTATATACAGATTTGCAAGAAGGCCAAGTTAAAGAATTTATAACTAAAGAAGGTAAGCATTTTAATTACATAAAAGGATTACAAACATATTTTGACACAACATGCGACACTAATGTAAATTCTCAAGAATTTTCCGTACAAGGTATCGGTAGAGCGAGTGTAACAGGAGACACTGAGATTACGGCTTGGGATGTCAATATATGTATTGACGCTAGCTGTTACAATACAGTACAACCTCCGGTTGTTGTTAATCAATTCTATGAAGGGTTAGAAGATACCGTTATGAATATACAATTAACTGGACCAGCAACCTGTGGAGATGGAAGTGCTGTGGTTTATTCTTTAGCCTCAGATGCTACTACTGGTGGAACTTTAGATTCTGTTTCATCTACTGGCGCATTTCAGTTTACTCCAAATCTTAACTACTTTGGTGGCGGGGGTAGTTTTAATGTTAACGCTTGTTGTGGAGGTGTTTGCAGTATGTTTACTGTAACTTTAGAAATATTGCCTGTAGCTGAAAATCCGTATTTTGTTAGCGACTATCCTTCTTTGTCTTTGCAACCTGGAGATTGTTGGGAATACAACCCTATAATATTAGCGGATCCAGATCACGCCGCAACAGAGTTATTTATTCAAACACCCGTACTAAACTTACCTAGCTGGATGGCTCAGCCGCAACCTTTAAATGATGGTACTGGAAATTGGTATATACCATCTAGTTGCTTACCCGCGGGTGCATCGGCTTCGGCAATTAATTTTACAATGACAGTTGAAGATCCTGATGGAAACACTGGAACTCAAGAAGTTGGAGGTAATACTTTAGGCGAAGCTATTCTTTCACTGGAATTCCTAGTGACAACCCGAAACCCACAGCCAGCAAGGAGCTACACGGATCCTGTCACGGGGCTTGTTACTCCGATGGCAGCAATTGCAAGCTCCGCCCATAGCTGTAACTTAGGGACCTATTTAATAACAGGTAATGGAGTGGAGATAGGCAGAGCTTATGTTAGCAATATTGATGATGCTTACGGGGCTAATAATCGTTTTGATACTTTTAGGTTAGATGCAAATGGCATCGCATTTTCTCCCACGGGAGATGTAATGGCTGATGTCGTTACTGGCGCTATACAAAATGTCCCTAGTGCTGCCGATCAAGGAGTTACAAGCACTGTGTTGTACAACCCGACAGACACTCATTGGGCTGGGTATAATTTTCCACAAAAGTATATTACTGCGTCTGATATTTTTGCTGGACCAAGTGGTTCACTTGTGTCTACTGATAGATATAACTTATTAACAATAGACGCTACTCAAGCAAATGACATAATAAATAATTCCCCAGATCAAAATAACCCAAGCTTTATTACGTTTGCGCTTGTGCCGGACACATATAGATCGGATGGCTTGTTATCTATCCATGGGGATGGGGTTGCAATGCAAATATTCCAAGAGGGGGTTGAGGTTTATTCCGCGGTTCAGCCAAACAATAGCGCCTTAACAATCGATGTACTAACAGGTAATATAATACCTTAAATTAAATATTCATGAGCAATACAGTAAACGTAGGTAATTTTTCAGTTGAATGTTTTCATTCGCCAACCCCTGTTGTAGAAGGAGAACCGGTGTCGGATTACGAGAACTCATATCTTGAGTTAATTCCAGATGCTGGATATGTAATAGATGCTAATAATTTTAGCGCAATAACGCCTTTGCCTGACTACGTATCTTCAGTTACATTTTTTCAATCTACCCAGAATGTTAATAATGTAATATGCGAAGTTCAATTAATACCAGGTACGGTCATGCCTACTGGTGGGATCGATATTAACTTATGTATAGCA
>Ga0233413_10000207_pt1 | contig 31055 bp, 40 predicted proteins | sample Na_anoxic_6_MG_FD_189019 | JGI IMG/M metagenome (GOLD analysis project Ga0233413, IMG submission 189019) | Seawater microbial communities from Saanich Inlet, British Columbia, Canada - Na_anoxic_6_MG | ecosystem: Environmental > Aquatic > Marine > Inlet | place: Canada: British Columbia...
ATTAAGAATGAACTGACAGCATTAGAAAAACCACCTAGTTTATGTTCATTGAAATCTTTTAATAATTCTTCTCCTGATTTGGATTTGATAAAGTCTTTTTTAGTTTGGGGATTTTGGACTAATCATTGATTCACAGCCCATTTAATCACAGCAACCTTTCCAACATTATCTTGTGTATCTATATTCAGAATAAGCCTTCATATAATATCAAATGGTCATCCTTTAATTCAATCCCCTCCGAAATCAACAGCTATATTTTTAGAAGTGTTAATTTTAAAACTACTATCTACTTTTCAATCATCCTTTATCATTGAATACATATGAGGCTGTCCTGAATTTTTCTTATATCTAACTCAAGCAGAATCTAAAACCTCAAGAATAGGTAGCTCGTTTATTGTTTGGAATATTTCCATATAAGTTAGGTTATTTAATAATTCCTTTAGCTTTTAATGCAGCAGCTCTTCTGAGGTATGTTTCGTATTTAACATTGAATATCTGTAGGATAACTTGCTTTGATTTTTGTAAGATGGCGATTTGTTTATCAATAGTCTCAAATTGCTCATTTATAACTATAGTATTAGCTTCTGTTAGCTTAGTGTAACCACTTTTATAGATTATTGCCATTGTGTTTTGTTAATGGGTAAGTGAGAACTATCATATTCAAATTACATTATAAAGCAATACTTTTTTATAATTTCATTTAGTAAATCAATAGGGGGGCTAAAATTTTGATTGGGTTTCGGAGATGTATATAAGGGATTTTTGATTTGCTTATATTAAGAAAGTTAATATAATCCCTATTATTTAATAATAATTAAAAGATTATGGAAGAGTGGAGAGATGTTGAATGGAGTAAATGACAATACCAAGTTAGTAATACAGGATTTTGTAGGAGTATGTATTATGGTCATAAGTGAAATAAGAGGATTAGACCTGTAAAGTGATACCCTACAAAGTTATGATATTGGAGAATACATATACAATGAAAACATTATTATATTCATAGATTAGTTTGAGAAGCTTTCTTAGATAAATGAATATATAATGAAATTAACCATATTGATTGGAATAAGAATAATAATCATGTAGATAATTTAGAATGGTGTAGTAGATCTCATAATTTAAAACATAGATATACTCAACCATGATATATTAATAAAAGGAAAAAGTATAATAAAATTATTATTACAAATTGAAAAATAGATTTAGAGTTTAATTCTAAGGAAGATATTGCTAAATATTTTAATAAATCAGTATCTTCTGTGTATGATTTCTTATCAGGGTATTCTTCTAGAATAATAAAATATGATTATTTTACTATAAAGGAATTGATAAAAGAGGGGGGAAAATAGTAATTCGGATTCCGTCTTTTGTAATAGTAAAAACTAGAAATTATGGGGGGCTAAAATTTTGATTCTACTTTAGGGATATATATAGTAAAAACCTGAAAAAATAGGGCTTAAAAATCCTATTTTTTTATTGTATAAAATATGTATACAAAAATATTATAAAATTAATATATAAAATACTTTTTTAAATTTTCTTTTTGGTTATGGTATTGACTTAATATATGAATTGTAAAAAGAAAATGCAATTTTCATTTGACTTTATTATATTAATTTGATATAGTTATATCAGTTAATTAATTTTAACTATTAATTTACTTATTAATTTATTTAAGGTATGCTAACAAGGCAAGGTTTTAAAAGAGTTGTTAAAAGGGTGTTAAAATGGTTTATAGATATATATATAATAGTAACATTTATTATTATAATGTATATTAGTATTAATTTAGTTTATAATGTAAATATATAAAAGATGGAAAATAAACAATTATTTAAAACAGTAATTAGAATGTATTGACCTAATAAAATTAGTAATGATATAATAGGATATACAAAAAATGAAATTGACTTTTATAAAGTTAATGAACAGTTAAGAAAAATAGGGGGGATAAATAATAATTGAGACTTAATTTAAAATTTAAAAAATAATATATGCAAAAAAGATATTGAAAAAACTCTTATATAATAAGAGATAAAAAAGAGTATTGAATTGATTATGAAAAACAATTAAATAATAATTGTGAGATATACTCAAATTTAAATTGAAAAAAAATATATAATTTTTTGGTAGTTTGTGAAAGTAAAGGACTAATAAATAATGATAATATAGAATTGATTTACACAAGTTTAATATTTTTGTCTAATACTACAACGGGTATTGTAATGAGTAAGCATTTTAACAAGTTAAGTGATACACAAGAGATATATTTTAGATATGATAAATAAATAATTTAAAATTTAAAAAATAATTATGAATAATAAAATAATAACTAATAAAAAATTAGAAAAGCAAAACAAACAGGCTTTTAAAAAAAGCGAGATGCTAAGGCAGGAAATAAAAGAACAGGTCTTTTATAATGATGGATTAATAATATTTTAATAATAATAAGTAATAAAATGATAGAAAAAGAATTAATCATGAATATAGATAATTGTAATTTAAAACTAGTTAGTAATTCTGATATATATAATATATGAAATAGTCATGTTGTAATTGATAATAACTTAGATAATTTAATATATATTAGTAATGAAAAAACTTTTAATAAAGCTAAAAAACTAATAAAAATTAACTATACATTTAAACAAGTGGAGGAATATTTTAACAATAATTATAAATAAAATGAATAATAATATAAAATTTATAGTAAAAACTTACTATTTAGATATAAGTAAAGAAAGTGATTTTAATATATATAAGGGTATATGTGAAGAGTTAAAAAGTAAAGGATTAAAAAAAGACACAATGTTTAGTTTCCAAAGGAGCTTAGATATAAAAAATTTACAATGATATTATGAGTTAGATGATTCTTATATATTTGAAGATCAATTTAACACGGTTTGAAAAGATGGACAAAATGGATATAGATTTTGGCTATGGAGCGAAACTATTTTTAATAATTCTAATATAAAGGAGGGTTACTATGTAAGCGAAGGAAGTGAAAAAATTCAGGAAGTTATGAATAATAGATGTAGCTGTAATTATTGCGGCAAACAGTATTGACTAGATAAATTAGGGGGACAATGCTTAGAGTGTCAAGGGAGTGAGCATATGGAAGAATCAAATTATTGTTTAACTAAAATAACAAAATTAGGATTAAATTCATATGATAAAAAGTATATACCAAATAAAGAATGGATTAGTAAACATTTAATAATGCAAAAAGAAAAAATTCTACAAAAAGAAATTGAATCTAAAGAGTGGAAAATAAAAAGATATAAAAAAGATATAATCGAAACTACAAAAAGATATAATGATAATATTAAACAATTAAAAAAAGAAATTTTAATATTAAAAAAATAACATGGATATAATTATATTATTAATATGTTATTTAATAATAATATATTAAAAAAGTCTCTTATAAAAAAGAGGCTTTTTTTGTGCGAAAGTGTATAGTTTTTAGGGGGTGAAAAAAGAAGTGTGAAAAAGTGGCGTGTTACAAAATATGGGGGTTTGTTTACATTTTTTTTATAAGTTTGTAACAAGAAATTTTTAAAAGTGGTATTGACAATTAAAAATTGTTATTTTTATTCTGAAAGTGTTACATCGTGTTACATTTTTTAACACTTTTTGAAATCAGGGGTTTTAGTTTACTTTAAAGGACATTTTTTAAATTTGTTTACATTGTTGACATGAATTTCCCATTAAGCATAAAAACATATATATTACCTCTCTTTTTAAAAAAAAAATGAAATTAATTAGAATATGTAAACAAAGTTAATCAAAAAAGGCTTGAAATAGCCCTTTTATATCTATATTTGTTTACATAGCTGTAAAAAAAATGTAAACAACAAGGTATATAAAAAGGTATATAAATTACTCATATTTGAGACCAAAAAACACATATTTTTAGATCTATGTTATTATATTTATATACTTTATCTATTTAAAGCCATAAACAACCTATATAATATATTACATAACAAACATTATTTGCAATACAACACTTAACTATTATGTATACATTTAAAATTGAAGACCCCCCAGGGGGAGTTTAAAATTAAAGTGTGAAATAATTGTAACTATACCTTCCATGCATTTTTTCCAATTTCAACTTTGTCTACATAAAACTTAAATAAAAACTTGCTTTTTTCACATAATCATTATAATATCTTTATGTTTACAACTTAATCCCTTAAAAAATGGATAACCAGCAAGAAATTTGGAAACCTTGGAAAAGATTTCTTATACCATGAACTACAGAGGCGATGTTCCATGTTTCAAACCTTTGAAGACTTAGATCACACAAAACTTCTAAATCATATATTATTGAGAATATTCATCCACAAACCAGTTGATATTTCATATATCAGTTTAGATTATTTGGGAAGAGGCATTCTTATCTTATACATAGGATAGTAATGGAGGTTTTTAAATGAAAGCCTAAGGATTGATTCCAGGTTAATCATATAGATGGTATTAAAGCTAATAATACTTTAGAAAATTTAGAATATGTTACACATAAGGATAATATTAAACATGCTTGGAAGACTTGACTTGTAAGGGCTAAGAAATGAAAGGATTGTTATTTATATAAGAAAACTTGAAAAGACCATCCTAAGAGTAAAGAGATACATCAACAAAAGATGTGATTTAAATGAAGGGAGACTATTAAGGTATGGCAATCAGCCAACTTAGCTGCACAACACTTTAATTGAAATAGATCACATATATCAAGAGCAGCTAAAAAATGATGAGTTGCATATTGATGGCTATGGTTGTTACCATCTAACCCCACAAAATCATGAATCCAATAGGGGGCATATTGACATTATTGGAAAAGAAAGTAATCTCTAACCTATATTAACTTCACAACCTATGACTAATCAAGAGACATTAACAGAACAGGAGGCTCAGCAATTTCTTGATTCATTTCAAGACGACCCCACGGACATTTCACTTATAGAAGATACTTCATCTGAGTTATATACTATTAAGCAGAATGAGAGAATTATTAAATTAGCTGATGAAAATTTAATAGAGAGATTAGAGTATCAAGATTGATCACTTAGGATAACAGATATAGTTAGTGCTAAGGATTCTGCTTTTAAAAGTAATTTAAAACTATTAGGATTGGATGATGATAAGAATACACAATTAATACCTGCAAATATAACAATTAACATAGTTAATAATAATGGTTAAAAATACACTACTAGCATCAGAGAAACAATTTAAGGCGATTCAATGTTTTTTTAATGACGAGACTGAGGATATACTTTTCGGTGGTGCGGCAAGATGATGAAAGAGTGAGACTATAGGTATGATATTAGCTATATGTTTATCTGCATTTCCTGGCAGTTCTTGGTTATTAGCTAGAACTGTGCTTGCTGATTTAAAGGCGACTACACTTAATACATTTTATAATGTTATTAGGAGATTTTGATATGACGAGAAGAGTTATAGAGATAAGATTAGGGATGAGAGACATATAGAATTTATTAATAAGAGTAAGTTGTATGTAATACAGGTTAATTTAGAGCCATGAGATCCTGAGTTTGATAGGATATGATCATATTGATATAGTGGTGGTTTTTTAGATGAGGGGCAACAAATGTCAAATAAGGTTAGGGAGGTATTATCAGGTAGGTTGAGTGAATTGGATGGTAGTTTTCAAACAGAAGTACCTATAGAGTATAAGGATTATACTGAGGAGCAAATACAACCATGATGGGAGGTTGAGTTTAAGATAGTAGGTCAGACTGTTAGGGACGAGAAGGAGTGTACACTTAATAAGGATGATATTTTAGAGGAAATTTTAGATTGAGGAAGGATATGTTATATTGTGAGGAAAGAGATGCTTAGAATTCCGTACAAATTAATGAAATCGGAAATAATAAAGAACAAACTTATTCACACATATTCATGGAATTTTAAAGGTTGTACATTTACAGGATGTAATCCAGGAACTAATTTTACTAGGTCAGAATTTTATCGTCCATGGAAACAGGAGCAATTACCTTCTTATATGGAATTTATACCATCTAAGGTTGGGGATAATCCATGGGTAGATATTAAATATATAGAGAGATTAGAGAGATTACCTGATAGTTCTATAAGAAAGCAGAGATTATTGTATGGTAACTTTGATTTTGATGACTCTCCTAATATATTATATGATTCAAATACTATAGAAGGTATGTTCACGAGGGAATATCAGGGTGATACAACTCCGTTTTTAATTGTGGATGCTGCGAGGTTAGGTAAAGATGGTACTGAGATTTGATATTTTGAATGATTACATTTAAAAGATATTATTACTATTCCTAAGGCTGACTTAGTAACCCAGGCTAATAAGATAGAGACTTTGCAGGCTAAATTTGCTGTCCCTATAGATAATATATTAATAGATGAAATTGGTGTTTGATGAGGATTAGTTGATATGTTAGGTTGTAAATGATTTATTGGTAATACTCAGGCTATTCATCCGTATTCGGCTAAGTTATTGAAATACAAAAAGAGGAATTATGCTAATTTAAGGACACAAGCATTCTATTATCTTCAGAAATATATGTCATTAATTACTATTACTACAGATAATGATAAAAAAGAGCAGATAATAGAAGAATTATTAACTGTGAAAGAGAAAGATGTTGTGAATGATAGTAAGTTACAGATAGTACCAAAGAGTGATATGAAAGAAGAGCTATGACACTCGCCTGACCTTGCTGACATGATTTCAATGAGAATGTATTATCTTATAAAGGAACATTCAAATGGAAATATTTCTGAAGAAGATATTATCAACTCAAAATCTCAAAAAGAAATAGATCAAGATGAATTATTGAAGTTTTTAATAGAATGAGAAGAAGAGGAGAAAAAAGAACTTGATTTATCTGTATATTAGATTAATATAATTATATTAGTACATAAAAAAGCTATTTATGTTAAAAGATATTTTAAAAGCAACTTGATTAAAGAAGGAGGATATTATATCACAAATATCTTCAGAATACGAGAGATGATATAGATTTGTTACAAAAAAAAGAGAAATTTTTGAAACAGATATGAGATTATTTAATAATCAAAAAAAGAATAAGGATAAGATTTGAGATACTACTCTTTTCAATGTGCATTCTGCATTAATGGCTAGAAGTTATGTAGACAGACCTCAGTCAAAATTTATTTCTACAAAAATAGGTAGAGATTATATAGTGAAAAATTTAAATGCTACTTTAGAGGAAGATTTTAACGAACAAGATATTGAAATATTAAAATACCAAAGAGATTGGGATAAATTTTTCTATTGAGTTGGTATAGTTGCAAAAATTTGATGGTGTGGAATTACTAAGAGTCCTAAATTTGAAACTGTTGATCCTAGAAATTGGATTCCTGACCCTGATGGGGATTATGTGAATGGAAATTATTCATATACAGGTTTTGACAAACAAATGTTTAAAACAGATTTAGAAAATTTATGATATAGTGATAAGATTATAGAGCAATTAAATCCAAGTACATGAGATTTTAGATGAAGTGATAGAAGTAGATCGGATGACCAGGTTAATTCAGATTTAAACACATCGTATAAACAAGGAAATTCAGATAATCCAAATTTCAAAATTTATACACATTTTTGAATATTTGTATGACCAAAAGCTACTGTAAAGGCTATGTTTACAATGGGGAATGAACAAAAAACTATTGTAGACTGAGAATTATTAAAAACGATAGATAATAAAGAGAAAAAAGATAATCAATTAATACCATTTCCATTTGCATTCACATATCGGAAACCAAGAACTAGTAATCCGTTTGGAGATAGAATTGCTACATTTATAAGTGATGTTCAGAGGGTTAAGGCGCTGATGGCTAATTTAAGATTAGATAAATCAATGGCTGAGCTTTATCCTATGTATATGTACAATACTAGGTTAATTAAGAATAAAGAAGACTTAAATTTCTGATTTAATAAATTAGTAGCAGCTAATCCATTAGAATGAGAGAGTTTAAATAACGCTGTTACTCCAATTCAAAGAGATTTTAGAGCTGATAATTCATATATAGTAGATGATAGTTTAGATAGACAAGTAGAGGCATCTACTTCTGTAGGGAAGATAGCACAAGGTTCTACTACTGAAAGAAGAGAGGGTGTATGAACTAATGAATTAATCCAATCAAATACTGATGTAAATTTAGCTTTATCTTCTAAGGTAGAGAGTTGGGGAGAGAAGCAATTATTAAATTTATGGTTAAGATGATATTTAGAAAAATTTACTGATTGAGATACAAAAATAGTTAATTTTAATACTTGATTTTGAATAATTCCTAGAGAATTAAAAAGAAAAGATTTCTTATCAGAGAAATTTGTTAGAATACAAGTTATAACTGTTGCTGAATTAGATAAAAGAAAAGATAAAGAGAGAGTAGCTTATGCAAATACTCTACCATTACTACAAACATTAGAAAGACCTAAGGCTGCACAGAATTATTCATATAGAAGATTTCTTACAAGTTCATGAATCCCTGAGGCACAAGTAGAGATAGAAATACCATTAACTCCACAAGAGATAATAGCTATTGAAAATGTAGAGGCATTAACTTATTGAGAATTTGTTGAAGTTAAATCTGATTATGATCCATTAACACATTTAATTGCTATAAAAGCTGCTCCACAAGAATTGAACACAATGGTTTATAGACAATCTTTATTAGATTTATATAAAGCACAAGGCTGAGATAAGGAACAACAAATGACTGAGGTTTCAGAATCAGTACAAAATAATGTATGAGCACAATGAATGAGTCAAATAGCTAATGAAAGTTCTAGTTTAATATCTAATCAATAAAAATGGCTAAAATTACAGAATTAAGAAAATATAACGAATCTAAAGAATTTCAAGATATTCTTACTAAATGCAAAAATAGACAAGAGACTAAACAATCTAAGATATTAGAATTATATAAGGATTGAATACCAACAGAGCAAAATGATTGTATTTATTCTAATCATGATGTGAATGCACAAAGAATGGTATTTAATAGAAATAGATTAGAAGAGATAAAAGATACATGAGAATGAGCTCTTATTTTAAGAGAAGATTTACAAGCACAAATTGACAAAACAGAAGAATTTCTTACACTAGGGATAAGAGATCAATATTGAATAACAAATAGTTCTCAAATATTTGATAAAATTGATTTACTTAGATGTGAGGTACAAGATAACAGATATTTTCAAACACAATTAGATTGAATGATAGCTGCATTAGAAAAACAAGAAGAAAAAGAAGAGTCAGTTTATGAGGAGGCCCCAACTCAAGAAGAAAAACAAGATTAAAATTTAATAGTTGTTATAACCTAGAGATTATCGTTATAACAACCATTTAGGTTTTAACCCTAAGCCTTAAATGGCCTTAACATTAACATATTAAATTATGTCAGAATTAGATTTTGAACTAATAGATGAGTCTGCTGATCAAGACGAAACTATAGTAGAAACTAATGAGGAAGAATCTTCTACCTCTACGAAAGTTAAAAATGAAGACGAGGAAAATACATCCTCTACTAAAGGTAAAAAAAGTAATTGGAAAAAGATGTCTAAAGCTATGAAAGCTAAAGATAAAGAAATCGCTGACTTAAAAGCTAAATTAGTTAATAACGATAGTGATTGAGAAGATGAGGAAGATGAATTTGAGGATGATTCTACTGGTTTTGATAAGACAGAGTTTAGGTTTTTCACTATAGAAAATCCTGAAGCTAAAGAATATAAAAATCAAATGGAAGCTACCTTAGACGAATATCCAAACATGTCTTTTGAAGATGCGCTTACTTTAGTAAAAGCTAAAATTCCTACAGAGTCTAGTTCTAGCAATGATTTTAGTTCTAAAAGCTCTAATGTTAAAGTAAGGAAAAAACTCGCTGATTTAACTGATGAAGAGGCTTTAAAGCTTCCTAATGACAAGTATTTGGAATACCAAAGACTTAAAGGAAAAATTAGATAGGAAAATAGTAGTATTAAAACCAAATAACTTTAAATTTTAATACATATTATTATGGCTAATTCAGTATCTGTTTTAAATAAACAGAAATATACGAAATTGGTTCAAGCATTACTAGAAGATACTCTAGTAGCTATGGATTTAGCTAATACTACTCTTATGGCTAATATGCCTGATGGGAATACTATTAACTTTCCAAGACCAGAATTTCAAAATGTACAATCGTACGAAAAATATACAGATGTTACAGATCAAGACTTAAATTTTTCTAATGAACAATTAGTAATTAATCAAACTCCTATTGTAACTTTTGTTTATGATGATGTTGATAATCTTGATAATGGTTATGATGTTGTTGCATCTGCTGCTCCAAAAGCAGCTTATAGAATTAAACAAGATATTGAAGGTAACTTCTTTAACGAATATTCTAATGCTAATAATGCTTCTGCTGCTCCAATTACTTTAACTACTGGTGCTTCAGGTAATACTGTAGAAACTTATGGTAATACTTTCGCACAATTAGTAAATGATGGTGTGGATAGTTCAAACATTGTTGCTGTTATTGATCCTTTTCAATTATCTACAATAGGGGTAGCTTCTTTGGGTAATACTTTTAAAGTAGCTGATGCTTCATTTAAAAAAGGTTACAGAGGGGATTTTCAAAATATGGCTATAGTTGTTTCTACAAATCTAACTGCTGACTATGTTTTAGATTTAGCTACTAATCCAACTGCTACTAATACCGTTACTGTTAATGGTGTAGTATTTACATATGTTGCTTCTCCTGCTCTTGCTTGAGATGTAGATATTGGTGGTACTGCTGATGAATCGGCTACAAATTTAGTTGCTGCGATTAATGGGACTACTCCATGAACTAAATATGTAGAATTATCTACTGCTGATAGATCTAAAATGGAATGAATTACTGCAACTGATGGTACTGATCAAGTATTAATTGAATCTAAAAGAGGTTACAAAGTAGCTTCTACTTCTATGACTGCTGCTGCTAATGATTTTCAAGCTGTTACTATTCATAATTTAATTATGGAAAGAGGAGCAATTAATTTAGTAATGCAAAAAGAAGTATCTCTTAAAGTACAAGATGTTCAAAAACAACTTGGAGTAAGATATATGACTTGGGCTAGATATTGAATTAAGACTTTTTCTGAGGGGGCTGAGAGAATTTATGATTTACAAATCGTATCACAAGCTGCTGAAGCATAATCGCTTTATAAAGCTAAAAATTAAGAGAGATTTAATTATCTCTCTTTTTTATTTTACTTTTTTAAATTTATCAGTATACTCTCTGTATAAATCCTTACAATTAGTGGAGTAAGTATTTATACTTAGTTAAAAACTAATTCATTCCACTAAATGAGTTGGTTTTTTTGTTTTTAAAAAATATGGGAAAAATATGTACAAAATGTAAGGTAAATAAAAAACTAGAAGACTTTATAAAAGATAATAGAAGACCTAATTGAAGGTGATATAATTGTAAAGATTGTCAAAAACATATAAGAGCAAAATATACTGCTAAGAATAATATTAAAATACAACAACAAAGAAAAAAATATAGAGAGGATAATAAAGAGAAAATAAAAGAATTATGACAACAATATAGAAAACAAAACTTAGAACAGTTAATAATAAAGCAAAAAATTTATAGACAAAATAATATTATAAAAATAAGAGAACAAGGTAAAAAATATAGGGAGAATAATAAAGAGAAATTAATAAATATTGCTAAGAATTATAGAAAAAATAATTTAGAATCTATTAAAAAGAAAGAAAAATTATATTATTTAAAATATAAAGAAAAAATTTCTGAAAGAAATAGAAATTATGTTTTAAATAATATAGATGAAGTAAAATATAAAAAACAAATATACAGAAATAAAAATAAGGAATTACTTAAATTAAAACATAAACAATTTAGAATTAAAAATCGTGATAAATTATTAGAAGCTTGAAGAAAATGGAAAAGAGAAAATCCTGAAAAACACTTAGCATCTGTTAGAATCAGACAAAATAGGAAATTAAATCAAACACCATTTTGGGTAACAGTATCTAATACTTCCTTTTTTTACAAGTTAGCAAAAGTAATGGAAGATATATTTCAAGAAAAATACCATGTTGATCACATTATACCTCTTTCTAAATGAGGTTTACATTCACCATTTAATCTACAGATTCTCACAGCAACTGCAAATTTACAAAAATGAACTAAATCTATCTAGTTCATTTTTTTTTGACAAAAATCATATAAATGATAGTATAATAATACTTATATTATAATTTTTATTACTATGTTACTTAATGTAAAAGTAGAAAATAAAGCTGGTAATCTTGTGGACAAAAGAATAGATTCTAAGGATTTAGATTCTAAAATTCATAAACTTCATACTACATGAAGAGATTTTACTGCTGAAGAAGTTAAAACCTTAAAGGCTGGTAAATAATAAATTCAGCTCATTATAAATAATGGGTTGGTTTTTGTTATTTAACTTAAATAATTATGGATGTATCTGATATATTAGATTTAGCAAGAGATCAATCTCATACTAATTCAACACAATTCCCTGATGCACAAGTTCTTAAATATTTAAACATAGTTAAGAATAATTTTTGGAGTTATATCGTTTCTTCTATAAGTGAAGATTATGATTGGGATATTTTCACTACTGATACTGTAGCTGATCAAGATGAATATGTATTACCATTAATGGCTAGCGACTCAGCTTGAAGTAAAAAAGTTACAAGTGTATCGGTTAATTATGATAATGAAACTTATGATGATTGAGGATTAAAATACATAAAAGCTAAACCGATTAAATTATCATCATTAAAAAGAAATTGGAGTTATTATAAAAATAATCAAGATAAAGAATTTCCTATTTACTATATAGCTGATAATAGTATTTTTGTAGCACCTATGCCTACAGCAACTACTGCAGCATGAATAGAATTAAAATGAATTAAAAAAATAGTAGATTATGAAACTACTACTACTGAATCTGCGATGGTTATTCCTATAGATCATCATGAAGTATTAGTTCAATGAATTTTACCATATATATATAAAGCTATGGGGAAATGACAAGAATCTATATCAGAAAAACAAGAATATATTAGACAAAGAAAGCAATCTACTGAGGAATTATCAGATAGGAATATTAGTCCATTATATATGGATTATCCTATAGATAGAGAATCTCCTAGCATAGTTATAGAGCCTAACCTATTATAATATGGCATTTGAAACAAATCATTTTTGAATAAACCTTAAAAACTTCACTTGAGGAATATCTCAGGATGATTTTTTAACTACTTGAAAACAAGTATTGTATGCAGAGAATTTAGATTTGAATACTAATAGTTACTATGTAAGTTTAAATAAAGACTCAGAATGAAGATATACTACTGCTGCACAAGTTAATTGATTTATAACAGCATGAAGTAATACTTTTGCATATTGTGATTGATGAGAAATATATGATGCTAGCACTTGAATATTAAAGTATACTTTATGAAATCAAGCTTTAAATGCTTGGCAATTTAATGGATATTTATATTTTCTAACTAATAATTCTAGTCCATTAAATAGAATTACAATAGCTAATGCTGCAGCCAATAATTGGACATGAACTGTATCAGAGAATATAACTACTACTTGAGATAGTATAACAACTTCAGCCAATATTTATCCTGTAGTTGTTTTATTAAATACTAAGTTTTACTTATGAAATGGAGATTTAGTATCTGTAGTAGACCAAGATGATATAGTTACAAATTATGATATATGGGATTGAGAAATAGTATGATTAACAAGAACAGGTTGAGTATTTAAAGTTTATACAGAAAATTGAACAATAGCATTTTGGGATTGAGAGACAGGTTCTATAGATTCATTTTTAGAAGTACAAGAAGCTGTTAGATGAGTAATTAATGATGGTAAAATTGATTATATATTAGCATGAAAGAGTGATTTTCAATCAAAAATTAAAGTGCTAACTTGATATACTATACAAGATTTACTTTTAACTAGAGATAGTGAAAGATTATGAGATTACTTATTTAAGATCACTTATTCACAAACTAATCAATGATGAAGATTATCTAATCAATTATATTTTGTACAAGATGGGATAACTTCTGATGATTTAGTTTCATATGGGACATGAAATCCAACACTAAGTAAATGATTTAATATTCCTTATTCAAAAGATAGTTTAGACACACAAATTTCTACTATTAGCGCTATTAAATGAGTAGAATTAACAGCTACAGATAGACTATATATATGAATAGAAACATGAGCCTGAACATTTATGGAATATATAGATGTAAATACAACTACTCCTACATATAAACCTAGTTGATACCTACAAACAAATATCATAGACTGATGAAGTAGGATACAAAAAAAGAAAATAGAACAAATTAAATTAGTTACAAGTGATTGTGATGTTGATAATACAATAGAATTACAATATAGTATAGATTGATGATCATTTACTTCTGCTGAAACTATTATAGCATGAACAAGTATTACTAAAACAGAAGTATATTCTAAAAAAGATGTATTTTTTGATATAGCGTTTAAGATTAATTTTATATCAGATTGAACTACTACACCTAAACTTTATGAAATACAACTTATATATTCTAATATAGATTAATATGGCTGAAGAAATAACAGAATATATACCTGAAACAATACCTGAGTTTGAATTATCTACAGAGGTGGTACCTTGATTAACGGAGGATAAGATAGATGCTAGTATTAGTGTTAGATGATTAGATGCGATAAAAACTTATAGCTGAGAAAGGATTATAGGGACTACAACAGACCAAACAATTACTGTATGATTTAGGCCAAAATATATCTTTATAGATGCTTTTTATACAACACCTGATATTTTTGCTTCTAAAAGTTGGTCAGTTGAAAATGATGATTGAACTATAACTGTTACAGCTCAATATTGAACTTCCTCGTTAGTATCTTTATGAAGCTGAAGTAATACAGTTGTAGATGCTATGCATATAGAAGATACTAGAACTTATGCAAAAATATGAGTAATTACAGATACATGATTTACCTTAGTAGATATTAATAGAAATGACACATTTACTTTACAAATATATGCAGAATGATAGTTATAAATAACATACCTTGATTAACTGAAGATAAATTAGATGCCAGCATTAGTTTAAAAAATGTACCAACAGTTAAAAGATTTACTTCACATTATCGTGTTATAGCGATAGCATGAACTGATGATATTAAAATAGTTACTTGATTTAGACCTAAATCTGTACAGATAAATGCTATTTATACAAACCAAGATGCAGAATCAGATAGTAAAACAGTATTACAAGATGATTGAACATTATTTACTACAATAAATTATAATCTATATAATTTTAGAGATAAATTTTCTATAACTGCTTCTGCAACTACTGATATTGTACATATATATAGAGGAACAACATTACAACAAAGGTTTAAAATGAGAAGTTTTGATGAAGATTGATTTACGATGCAACATACAGTAAATCAAGGATTAAGCATAGATTTACATTTAGTTGCAATATGATAAGAAATAAATATACTTTAATTAATAACTCACAAATTGATTATGCCTGAAAAGAATAATTGAATAAAACAAGTTTCTGATTTAGATAAAACAAAAGTACAAGCTGCTATTGATAAGTTTTGAGCTGATAAAGTTAATCAAACCTTAACTGATAGATGAGTGGAATGAGCTAAAGCTCCTACAGACACTATTAAAGAGCCAACTCCAACAGAATGAGTTAAATCAGAAGATAAATCTCAAATTACAACAGACTTAACTTCAGGGGAAGTTATTACTCCTCCTGAAGTTAAGGTTACAGAACCAAAAATCACAGAACCAAAAATCGAAGAAGTTAAAGTTGAAGAACCAAAAATTGAAGAGAAGCCACTAGAAATAAAAACTTTAGGGGAATTTAAGACTGCGTGAAGTAATGTAGATAATTTAGCTAATTTTTTAGAAAATTCTCCAACTACTACTACTGAAGATGTACAGGTAGTTTGAAATAAAGTTACTTGAATAAGAGATGGGGAAAGATTTGAATGGATAATAGATTCGGCTTGAAATCCTATAAGAAAATCTTTATGAATAGTGGATAATGAAAAAGAAACTTTTGCTAAAAATGCTTGAATTTCTTTTGATATAGATCAAAAATGATGAATTACTTTTAATCCATCTAATTTTGATGAAGCATTAGATATTATTAATCAATTTTGAACTTCAGCTAAATTTAAAGAATGAAGCAGAGAGGCTATTACTGCATCTGCTGTTTTTAAGAAATATTCTAAATATAAATGAGCTACTTCAGATATTTATTTAGAATGATTAAAGTCAAATGAAATTGCTACCGGTTGAGAAACATGGAATAGATTAATTAAAATGAATTGATGAGAACCAACAACTGCTATGTTAATGGCTTCAGCGGAATATGAAACATCAATTAAAACAGACTCTATTAATAATAATTCATTAGAATTATATAAGAGTTTTTGATGAGAAACTACAGTAACTTCTACAACTAAAGCAGAAGAAAATTCAACAACTTTGGAAAAGTTAGATAAAGATTATTTAGATACAAAAGTTAATATGTTTGAAAACATAGAAACTATGTATTCTACTTATAAAGCTTGAACAGAAGAAACTAATAATTTAAGAAAATTATCTCAAGACACAGCTAGTCAGATTGATGAATTAAATGTAGAAAAAAGAAGAATATTAGATAATGTAAAAAAAAGGAATCCTAATTTACCTTTATCTACTCAATTAAAAATCGCTAGAGATGAAACAGAGGCTGTTGATGATGAATTATTTGCATTACAAAGAACTTATTCTAATCAAATGGCTGATTATCAATATGCAGATACTCAAGATAAAGCTGAATTTGAATTTAATATGTCTATGTTAGATCAAAAGAATCAATTAATAGATACTTTATATTGAACAACTAGAACCGATATTATCAGACAAGAAGATATAACTAGACAAGATAAATTATTAGAAGAGTCAATAACTAGAGCTGAAGAAGCTAGGAAACAAGCTATTAAAGATTGAGATGTGGCGGCAGCTAAAGATCAATCTTATAAATTAGCTTATTTAGAGAAACAAAATGAATTAAATAAAAAAGCATTTCAATGATTTTCTACATCTTGATGATTAATGGTTTTTAATCCTAATACATGAGAAGTTGAATTTAAACCTGCTGATTGAACAGAGTGAGTCACTCCAACATCATTTATTCAAACTTGAACATGAACTGTTACTCAAAATTATGGAGCAACTTCTCCTGTAACTAGAGATAATGTTAAATTAGCAGATTGAACAACATGAACACCATGAATAGATATAGATGGACAAATTTGAGATATAATTAGCTCTTTTTCAGATTGAAAAGTTATTGCTCTACAAGAAGCAAATGAAAGTGGATGATTTGGTAGAAGAATAGTTATTGAAGATACTGACTGAAATCAACATGTTTATAATCACTTAAATGCTTCAGCTGTACATGTTTGAGATGAAGTAAAAAGAGGACAAACTATAGCTGAAATGTGAAATACTTGAACAGTAGTTAAATGAGAATGATGAGATGGTAGTCATTTAGATTACAGAGTATCTGATAACTGAAGTTTTGCATTAAGAGGTTGAAATTGGATAGACCCAAATCAATTTATGTGAACTACAGAGGCTATTGCGGATACGGATTTTGTTACTGATAGATTAGCTAGAAATACAGCAATAGATTTATTCTTATGAGCAGATACTATTGATAAAACGACTAAAACAAAGCTATGAGCTGATGTTTGATTAGTTAGTGAAATGTGAACTAAAATAGAACAATTTAGACAGGATAACATAGATTTAGTTAGAAAATTTGAAGAAGTTACTTGAGAAAGTTCTAAGACTTCTGATAAAGAACAAGTTAAGAATTTTAATAGAGCTATTTGAGAATCAGCTTTATGAGATTGAGATTTAAGTCCTTTAAAAAATCAAATAAGGCAAGCTATTTTATGAGACAAGGCTATATTTGATGAATTAGCACCTGCATTAGATGTACAGGAACAAATTACAGTTATACAAGACTTATTTAGTGATTTAGATGTTGATACTTGATTAACTACAGCGGCATGAAATGCTATAGCTAAAAGAGTTTGAGATGAAATATGAGATTGAACACTTACTAGAATAGATCAATTAACAGGTAAAATGTTAGCAGCTTATGTAAAATCTATAAGTTGAGTTGCTGTATCTGAACCTGAATATGTAAGATTATCAGCACAATTACCACAATTAAAAGATAATCCTAAAAGATTTACAAATATGTTAGAAAGCTTTAGAGGGTCTACAGTTAAATCAGGAACAATAAGAGCTAGAACTAAATTAAATGATATTGATTTATTTAATGAATTATTCCCTGAATTTAAATTATGAACAACACCTACTTGAACTTCTTTTAGAAGTAAAACAATAAGTACAACTCCTACAAATACTGATTTTGATGAATTTATAAAATAATTAATTAATTATGCCTGAAAGAACTTTTCAACAAGCATTTGCTCAATGACAATTTGGTACTTTTCCTGGACAAAAACAGGAAGACCAAAAATTTACTCCTGCTAATTTGCAAAAATTAGGAGTAGATACATGAGCTATTGATGCAGACATAGACCAACAAATACAAACTCAACAATCTAACTCAAGAACTCAAGAGCAATTTCAAGAGTCTTTTAATAATGCTAAAGCTTCTTGAAAATTTTGAGAAATGTCAGATGATGAAATATTTGATTGATTATTAAATTCATATAAATCTAAAGGATTTACTATAGAAGGTATAGATATTGATGAAGAATTATGAACTATAACTACAATAGAAGAAACCCCAGTTTTTGATATTCCAGGGAGAGAAACTATATGAGAAAAAGTAATAGATGTTGTTAGACCATCTGATGTAAAAATTTGAGCATTATCAACATGATTTGAAGTAGTATGAAATTTATTATGATTTTGAGCTGACTTATTAACTCCAAAAGAATCAGAATGATTATGAGATGAATTAAAATCTATATGACTAGAAACAAAAGAAGCTATACAGCAAGAATTTACTAAAAATCCTGAATGATTAGAAACTAAATTATGATGAACCTTAGCTAAATATTGATTAGCTTTTACTCCAACTCCAGCATGAAAAGCTCCATTAATAAGTAAGTGAATGGAACTTATTTGAAATATTCCAAAAGTATGAAATATATTAAAATCAGCTGTTACATGAGCTTGACAAGTGGCTCAATTTGAGGCTGTTACTGAATGAGAAGTTACTAAAGAGTGATTAACTGTGTGAGCTGTAGTAAATCCATTTATTTGATGAATAGCTAAAATTGTATGAGCTTGAAGTCCTGTAGATATGTTAAGAAAAATAACATGATTAAAACCTAGTCAATTAAAGAACTTAGGTGCTTGAAATGTAAAAAAAGATGCTGAAATTGTTTTAGATTCAATTAAAGCAACTTGAGATAAACCAACAACTAGACTTGAATTATTTGAAGTATTAAATAAAAGACAACAAGATATTTATACTAAAAATATTAATCCTATATTAGCAAAAGCTTGAGATTCATGAACTGTACAATTAACTTGAATTACTGATGATATTCTTAATAAAATAGATCCAAAAGTAGCATGACAAAGGACATGAGCATGAATTGGACAAACTAAAGAAACAGAAGAAGCCTTTGAGGGATTAGTTAATTATTGGAAAAATAGAGAAACTCAAAAATTAACTTTTCAAGAAATAGAAGATTTAAAAAGAGTAGTAGCAACGGAATTGAGAGAATGAGCGCCAAAATGATTAAATAAATCTTTCCTTACAGAAATTAACACTAGACTTTGAAATCAATTAGAGGAACTTTTATGAAAAGTATGAGAATGAGTTAAAGGATTTAAAAGAGAATATGCTGCAATTTCTAATATAAAAGAACCTCTTTATGCTAAAGTAGCACAAGAAATAAGAGATAGTTGAAATGATATAGTTTCACAATTTTGATTTTTTTCTGCATTATGACAAGCTGCTAGATGAGAAATTACAGCCGCAAGTAAAACTGCATTAGTTGTAAAAATAATAGAAAAGATGAGAGATCCAAATACTTTATTAAATAAAATGATTAAACAAATTTATTGAAGATGAGATATAGATATACAAAACCTTTTACAAAAAGCATGAGTAATATGAACTTCTCAAGTTTGAGAGGAATTGAATTGAAATTAATTAATTTTTAATTATACTTATTATGAGAACACCAATAATAACAGAATGGGATAGACCAAGATTTATATGAGTTACAGCTTTTGAAGATGTTGATTGAATACAGATACAAGATGTTGATTGAGTTGATATACAAATTATATCTTGATGAACTGATAATTTAGTACCAAAAATTACTACTACTTGGGCATAAAATAATTTCTAATATAAAAACTATGACTATTTTCCCAACAGATACTACAGGTAAGACACCTGTATGATGAGATATATTACCATTAGCAGATTCAGCAGATTCTAATGCTTTAAAAGACGCTACAATTACAGAAGTATGAACTACTATATTCTGAGATAAGACAACTTCTGATCTATCAGAATGAACTAATGAATATTATACTGAAGTTAAAGTTTCTGCAAATACTGATGTAGCAGCAAATACTTCAGCTAGACATACACATAGTAATAAAGCTGTTTTAGATGCTACTACAGCATCATTTACGACTACTGATGAAATTAAACTAGATGGCTCAACATTATGACCTGCTAGTGCTACAGATAATGCTTTAGTTAGATTTGATTCTACAACTTGAACAGTAGTAGATAATTGAGTAGTTACTGAAACAGATACTTGAATATTACAGAATATTGAAAGTGCTGATTTTGATTTAACTCCTGCTTCGACTACACACACAGATTGAAGACTTAGATGGAGTGCAGCAGACCATACATTAGATTTAGATACTGATTTATGAAATTCAATACAACTTTGACAAGAATTAGGTAATGTTTTTACTAATACTACAGGTAGTATAATACCTAACTGAAGTTTCGTAAAACCATCTCCTACTTGATTCGTATTAGCACAAGCTGATTTAGTAGATAATATTAGTTGAGTTATATTTATGACTACGACAGAAGTTGCTATATGATGAGTTTGAGCAATAACTATATTTGGTAAAGTAAGAGGGGTAGATACATCTTTGTTTACCGCTTGAGAGCCAATATATATATCTCCAACAAATGCTTGAGAATTTACTCAAACAAAGCCTGTATTTCCAAACTATTCAATAGAAATGGGTATAGTAGAAACTGCCGCTGTTGATTGAACAATTTGAGTAAATCAAACAACTTTTGTATCAAACACTTTTAATGATGCTTATGATTGAAGTTTTAGAGAAAGTTTAAAATTTACTATAGCTTCTGATGGTGCTACTATTACAGGTAGTTTAGTAAATGCAGATCTTACAAATGATTTAACTATGATTTTTTCTGATGGATTAACTATATTAGATGTAACTCCTGCTTTAACTATCACTCTTACACAATGAACTGACACTAATCCACAAGAAAATTATATATATATTCCATTATCTACTAAAGTACTAACAGTTAGTACAACAGATTTTCCTGCTTCTGAACATATTAAAGTTGCTTATATAGTAGTTAGAAGTGCTACAGCAACAGTTACTGATTGAGCATTAGTTAATCAAAATGTAAATGATCATATAAAATCAGATTGAGATAATGGGCATTTATTACATATATCAGAAAGGCTTAGACTTGAGCCACCAAAATGGAGAAGTTGAGCTGCTTGAAGTGCTGCTATAGTTTGAACTTGAACTTGAACACCTGATACAGTAACAATAGCAAATACTTCTTGAGTAGTTTATCAATTACACGACCAAGTATTTCCAGCTTTAGATATGGCTAGTTGAGATACATTACATATAGTTAATGACTCTACTACAGCTTTTAAAGAAGTTACAAATCTATGAGCTGAACAATTAGATGCTTTATGAGTAAGTTTAAACAATACTTCTTATTCAATAGTAGTTTGGGGAATACAAAATAAGACTTGAACGACTTGTCATTTAATGGCTAATTTACCTACAGGTAGTTATGCTTTTGCTTCTCCTACAGATGCAGTAAATGATGCAGATAATCAGTCTGTATATGATATTCCTGCCCTTTATACTACTGTTTGATTCCTAATAGCTAGATTCACATTTACACTTAAAAGTAATGAAAATGTATTAATAGATACACAAGATTTAAGAGGTAAAATACCTAATACTATAGCTTGATGAGGTTGAGGTGGTTGATGAGTAACAGATTTTACAGCACTTTCAGATGTACCTAGTAGTTATGTATGACAAGCTAATAAAATATTACAAGCTAATGCTTGAGAAACAGCTTTAGAATTTATAGATAATTCAGCATTAAATACTGAAACAGATATAACAAACTTTAATAATAATCTAAGTGCTGCTGATACTGATGTACAAAAAGCATTAGACACTATAGATAATTTAAGTTTTGGTACAACAGATACAAATGCTATCCATGATAATGTAGCTGCTGAAATATCAGTAATTACAGAAAAATGAACTCCTGTAATTTGAGATATGATAATTATAGAAGATAGCGCTGATGCCAATAACAAGAAAATGGTACAAGTTTGAAACTTACCTACAGCTTGAGGTTGAGAAACTAATACTGCTTCTAATGTTTGAACTGCTTGAGTTTGAGTATTTAAACAAAAAACTTGAGTAGATCTAGAATTTAAGAAATTAAATGCTTGAAGTTCTAAAATTACAATAACAGATGATACTTGAAATGATGAAGTTGATGTTGATGTTGTTGAAGCAAACTTAACTTTATCTAGTTTAGGTTGAGCTGTTACAGATGCACAAGTTCCAAATGATATTACTTTAGACAATATTACACAAATTACTAATAGGTCGCATACTTGATTATCAGATGTTTGAACTAACTCACACGCTCAAATAGATTCACATATAGCAGATACAACTACTAATCCACATTCAGTAACTGCAACAAATGTTTGATTATGAAATGTAGATAATACTAGTGATGCTACAAAAAATAGTGCTACAGCTACATTAACTAATAAAACAATAGCTTTAAGTAATAATACTGTTAGTTGAACTACAGCTAATTTTAATGCAGCTTTAAGTGATTGAAGTTTTACAACTTTATGAGGAACTGAAACTCTAACTAATAAAACACTTACAGATCCAAAAATAGTAACTACTATTAATAATCAAACTTGAACTACATATACATTAGCTCTTACAGACCATAATAAATTAGTAAGATTAACTAATGCAGCAGCAATAGCTCTTACTATCCCTACAAATGCTTCAGTAGCTATACCTATATGAGCACAGACTGATGGAGCTCAGCAATGAGCAGGAGCTGTTACAATTTGATGAGCTTGAATTACTATAAACTCTAAAGATTCAAACTTAACAACTAATTGACAATGAGTATGATTTACTTTAATTAAAGTTTGAACAGACGAATGGGATTTGTATGGGGACTTAATATAAAATTTATATTTATAATATTATTTATAATGCCAATAACACCTTTAACACAAGAAGAACTAAATTGATTAGATATAAATATTAGTAATGGAGCTGTAGTTTCAGCTTCTATTACTACTCCTGATCCAATTCCTACTGAAATAAATATGGTAAATTTATGAGATAGTAATACTGAATGTAGTGTATTATGGTTTCCTCACGAAAATAGATATTCTGATTTATTTTGAAGTAGCAATGAAACAGTTACTACAATAAATAAATGATTAACTTCTTTAGCTACAAGTGATATAATAGCAGATTTATCAAACACATTATATTCAAATAAAAGTGCTACAAAAAGAAATATAGCAACAGTATTAGTATGAACTAATGATTTTGCTTATTGAAAAAGTGTAGTAACAGTTTGGAATGATTATCAAACTTTAATATCTAATATTAAAAATGATTGATGGGAATTAGTTATTTTTACATATCCAATAAAATTATGAGATACTACTAGAAATAATTTAATTAGAGAATTAAATACATTAATTAGAGATAATGCTACTTCTTTATGATATGAGGTTGCAGATATACATAATGATTTTATTAGTGATACAGATATAGACCAAAACAAAGATTGATTAACAAGAGAAGATTGATTACATTTTACAGAATATTGACATAATATTATACTTAATAACTTACAAGCTATGTTTAAATTATGAATTATAGATTATACTACTTGACCTACTAATTGATTACTAAATAATCTAGTATCATATTATAAATGTGATAATATTGGTAGTTTCCCTGATGCACATTGAAGCAATACTTGAACAATTTATTGAGCCGCCTATACAGCTAGTTGAAAGATTAATTGAGCATATAGTTATGATTGAATTGATGACTATGTAGACATATGATTAGCTTGATTCCCTAGTGGGAGTACAAATAGAACTATTAATCTATGGTTTAATCCAACTACTTTAGATTCTGCTGATGAATATATATTTGACTACTGAGATACAAATTTAAGAGAAAGATTTTCAATAGTAGTTTCTTCTTCTTATATTTGATTATCTTTTAGTGGTTGATTTAAAAAAATGAGTGCAACTCTATCAACTTGAACTCAATATATGATAACTGTAGAATTAGATTGAACTACAATTAATGATACTAATATATATTTAGATAATGTTTTATTAACATCATTAAATGCTATATTAAATTGAACTGCAACTATTGGAACAGTATTAACGACTTGAAATATATGAAGATATATATGAGATAGCCTGTATTCAAATTGAGTAATTGATGAAATAGCTGTATATAATGATTTATTATCAGTAGATCAAAAAGCAGCTATTTATAATAGCTGAAGTTGATTATCTTATGATAGTTTTACAACATAGTTAAGTAAAGATTAATTTCTTTACTTTTTTAATATTTCTATTACTATAAATACATATACCCTAATACAAAAGAATGCATGAAAATATAGAAACTCTTACTTGAACTGCTATTGCAACAATAACTAAAGCAAAGACTTGAAAATGAATAGCGTGAGTTTCAGTATATTTTATAGACCAGTTTCTTTTGTTTGATAATTTTAAATTATTTATAATCGTTGTAGTATTTTGGGCATTAGATATGATTGTATGAATGATATCATCATATATAAATCATAAATTTGATTATAGAAGAATATTTAAAGGGATTTGAAAGCTTATAGTTTATCTATGTTATGTAGCTATATGAATAGGATTAAATGAAGTTTACTGAACATGATGATTAGCTTATAGTATAATACTTTGAGCTGTTATAATACAAGAAAGTATATCTATCTTTGAAAAATTTGAAGATATGTGATATTCTACACCTATGAGAATTAAACAATATTTACCTAAAATTAAAGATGATGGGAAAAATAAAACTAAGTAGAGATATAAGATTATTTGATTTACTCGTATTATTAATACTTGCCTTAATAGCTTTTTATCTTTGGAATAAATATATAGAGGAGCAAATAGTACACAGTAGTATTGAACAAGTATCAGAAAATCAATTAAAAATAGAGGATAAGATAGATTATATTTATGAATCTGTAAAAAAAGATAACAGTAAAATAAACTATATTTATGAATCATTAATTGATTTTGATCTGGAATGTGTAGATTAATTTTATAAAATATATATTATGGCAAAAAAAGTATTAACAAAAAAGAAAAGGAGAAGTGCTGACACTAAAAAATTAGATTCTATTAAAAGAAGAAGAAATAAATTTAAAACTAAAAAAGCTTTAGCTTAATAACTTTTATAAATGAGAACAATAAATAAATTATTAATCTATAAATTTACAGCAGAACAGAAACTTATACTTAAAAGTTTATGAGTTGTAAATGGTTGCTGATGAGCTAAATGATTCAAATTTGAATATTTATTTTCATTAGTAAAATGGATAGTTTGAAAATGTAATAAAGTAAAAGCTCATAAGTTATGAAAACTATTCACAGATTTTCAATTATTATGCAATTTTACACACGATATAGATTTTTACTTATGATGAAGTCTAAAAGATTTTTACAGAGCTAATATGCAGTTTATTGAGTGAATTTTAAAACTTTTACATTGGAGTTCATGGCATATAAGATGATTTGTTGCTATTATTTTATTTCTTTGATTGAATATTATATGATTATTCTATTTTCATTACAGAAAAAAAAGAATAGATATTAAAAAATTAAAATTAAGCTTACACTAATTATGTTTAAATGGTATAATCAAAATAAAGAATACTTTTCAAGAAATTGATGTTCAATTTACTGACTTTTTAATATTCTTCAGCTGCAATGGTGGATCCAGGTGGATAATAACTTCATAATTAAAACTTTAGAAAAAGCAGAACAAGATAAGACATGGAATCAGTCGTGGGGTGCTTACTTCTCTGTAATCTATACTTGGTTTGTAGAACAAATATTAATTAGAACTTGATTAGTAGTTAAGGTTAGAACAGTTAATATATTATCAGATGATTTTGAAAAATTATATTACCAAGACTATTGGTTTGGTTTATGATTAAAATTATCTTGAAGATGGTATAAAAATGCTAATAAAGATTGAAAAATAGGTTTTGCAGAAACTGATATTAGTATAGATGATTATACAGAACTATGACATCATCATATATATGGTAAAGCTAAACATTCATGAGTTATATTAGATAGTTTAGGATCAACAGTATGAAAACCTATTAAAATGGATTTAGAAGTATTGAGAGAAGCTGTAAGAAAATGAATCTATTATCAAAATGCTAGAACATTAGTTTTAAAAGACCAAAGATTAGATTATTGGTTAAGATTTTTCAAAAGAAGATGAACTATTAAAAATGTAGAAAGTTTATCTAAAGAAGATAGAGTTGCTCATGATAGAAGTTTAAAGTTGAGGGTTTTTAAAAAATAAGTATAATACAATTACCTTAACTAAGGGAGGTTAAAAAATGTTTGTTAAAGGTTTTATGTTAGTTACTACATTTGCTGTAGCTGTAATTACTTTAATTACTATATTTCAACCATAGGAGGTGAATTATCTATCTTAACACTTAGAGGTTAAGATTATATAAAGAATATCCCCGACAAGGATTTGAGGGCTATATATTAGCTCTCTTTTTTATTTACAAAAAAAGAGAAGATAATACTTCTCTTTTTTTTTATAATAAAAATAAATTTATTCTAGCTTGGTATCTTTTTTCTAATCAAGATTGATTTTTAGATCTAGCTATATCTCTAAAATTTATCATTATTCATTTTATTTGTTCTTTATCACACATAGAAACATAATATTTAATATTACTTCTATTACTTCACATTTGATACATAAAATCTAATATAGCTATTTTTTCATTATCTGTAAAACAATTTTGATCTACATAAGGGATAATATTATCTATATATCTATTTCTTCTATCAATTCATTCTCCATAAGTTATTATTTCTCATTGATGACTAATAGTTCAATATCATATAGACCATCTAGTACAATTTTCAGGACTATGCCTTATTAGTTTATTATTAGTTTTATAATAACTATCACAAAATGATTTATATTGGAATTTTCATTCTCATTGTGAAATATAGTCGTATAATTTATCATTAAAAGACACCTCTCCTTGTGTTATATCCTCCATAACATTTCCAACACTCTCAGATACCTTAGTTTGCTTTTTAGGTAGTTTAGGCTCTACCTTGACTACTTTTTTGGGTAATCTGTATATTTTTCTTCACAATTTATCTTTTTTTGATTGAAAGTTTTATCCTGGTAACATCTAATCTTCATTTCATCTATATATTTCATTTCAGTATTTTCTTCTATAATCTTAATACGCTTTTTTCTACTTTCTATATAATCTCATAAAGCCATATGATCTATTTCTATTTCACTAGGTTGTATAGCTTTTTGGATTTCTATATCTTTCTTAGCTAATTCTTTTTGAAAACTAGAATTTAGAACTCCGATAATAATAATTAATGTAACAATAGATAATATCATAACAATACTTGTAACACTTTTACTTAGGTATTTCATAAACATAAAATTAAAAATATAAAAGTTAGTTTTAACTAACTGTGATAATAGCGTATCTTATTTTCTCTTATTTGTCAAATATCCACACACTATGGATTTCTCCTTCTCTCTTCAGCTTCAGCTTGTATACATTTTTTATAAATCTCGTCTTCTTCTAATTCTTTTAGAAGTTTATATAGATTTTCCTTGTGCTGAGGGAATGTTAGCATTAGTTTTTGTAATCTGTTTTTTGTCTTCATATTCAAATAATTTATTAATATTTACACCTATTTTAATTTGATATTTTGCTTTAGTATATTTAAGATTAAATATATCACACCAATCTATTAAGCTTTTTCTTATTCATTTATATTCTATAAATATAGTATTTCTTTTATTCCTAGCTTGTTCTATCCAAGTAGACCATTTACAATTTGATTTACAATAAATGCCATCTACATTAATCCTATCAATAGTTAAATATTCTTCATATCAATCATTCATATCCTCATAAAATCATTCAAAAGTTTCCCATTTTGGATCATAAATAATTCATCTAGCTCAGTAATATTTATATTCTAATGTATTTGAATTATTACATCTCCTTTTTATTGATTTCCAGCAATTATATATTTTAGTACCAGCCATTCAATGTTTACATAATTGTTCATCCCAATATTTGATTTTATCACATCAACATGACTTAGTTCAAGAACTACTTAAATTCATTAAAAAAACATTTGAGATATTCCCACAATCACATTTACATTTAAATTTTCTTAATCATCATTTAATAGTTATTTCTTTTATAATTACTAATTTATAAAATCTATCCCCATTATTAATATTTAATTTTCTCATAATTTTGTTAATTATAATTTATTCTAGTTTTATATTTTAAATAGGATTTTTCTCCCATTAATTTATTTTCTTTATAAGTTTTTTCTGAAACACTATTTATATATAATAAATCTTTACTACTAAGGGATTCTTTAAACACTCTTTTTTCTTGATATAGTGCTTCTTTAATAGTCCATCATCTTTGTATCCTAGATTTAATTGTAGGAAGATATAATCATAATATCCAGCATCTTGTTCTTAAACTAAAATCTAATTGTTGATTTGATTTAGCGCAATTACTACATCATGTATTCTTATATAGATTAGCTCTACTTTTTTTTGAGAAGGATCAACATCTTCAGCATTCAAAGAAAATAGTATCTCAATTCCTATGCAAAATAGTATGTCAATTAACTTTGTCTCACTTATTTATTCTTCTACTCATAAATTTTTATTATTTTAATACCTCCTTCATCATCTTTGTTCCCCACAACTAAGCTCATATCTTAGATTATATGACATTTTATTAACAACTTTTTGTCATTCGTAAGTATTTGTGCTTATAAGATTTGTAAACAATTCTTTCAATTCTCTCTTAGATCATCATGCTTTCTTTCTAAATTGATCTACAGCATGAGAACTCGCTATTATATTCATTGGTTAAGTGTTATCAAATACAAATCACATACACTAAGCTTACAAATTTTAGAAGAAGATGTAAAGTTAAATTGTTTAGTGTATGTGAGCTATATTAAATTTTAAGTTCAAATTCTTCATCACTATCTGTCATAGAGCTTATTCCTCTATTTAGCATAATTTCTATTTCTTCACATTCTTTCTCGCCAATAGCAAGTATGTTATAAAATGTAGTTTTTCAAGAATTAGAGGGGTTTTTTGTTATTGTTATCATATTGTTAAATTAAATTATAAATCCAAATTTCTGCTAGTAAATCTTCCCTTTGTTTCTTAGCTAGTCTTTTAATGTATTCTTTTTTAAATTGCTTTTCAATCCTCATAGTATTTTTTTCAATCAGTTTTAATATTTCATTCAGCAATATCAGCATCAACTATTATTACTAATTTATTTCAATCTGTTTCTATTTTTAGTCTTTCATTTACTATAATATCTTCTCATTCTTTATAAGACAGTAGTAGTTTTGAGTTTTTATCTACTATTAATATTTCATTCATTATTTCTCTTTAAAAAATTAATCTATATATCTATTACATATTCTAACTAAGCACTTGATACACATATCTGTTTCTATATCATTAGTAAAGCATTCTAAAGCATTTTCAGTTCAACATTGAGTGGCTATTAAGTCTAAAAATGCTTGTTCACATTTTTTACAGGTTTCGTTTTTCATTTTAATTATTAGTTATTCAAAGTAAAATCAGTAGCACCTTTTAATCTTAGTTCACTAATTTCATAAAGTATTTCTTCCTGATGTAAATGCTTAGCAAATCAAATAACTCTTTTTTCTCAATCTTTATTTTTATATGTAAATATAATTCATTTCATAGTTCTTTAGTTAATTATAATGTACTTATTATTCAATAAATTGGATAATGTAATGTATCTATTCTTCAATTAAACTATCAATATATTTAACAGGATTATCTAGGCTTTCTCATAATCATAACATAATTATTTCTATCATAGTGTGCTTGCTAAATCTTCATTTAGTGTGTTCTGCTAGTTTATCCATAAACTCAGTAGTGTATATTATTTCACGGATATTAATCGTATCCTTTTCTCAAAATTTACTATTTATAGTTTCCATAAAATCTGAATAAAAACAATATTCATTTTCTATTTCATATCAGATTGTATCACAAATCTGTTTTAGTAATTTATATTCATTCATAGTTCTTTAGTTAATTATAATGTACTTATTATTCAATAAATTGGATAGTGTAATGTATCTATTATTCTTTCCAACTTCAATCTTTGTTTCTCATTCAAGGAATACAAGTATGAATATAACAC
>Ga0233413_10000209_pt1 | contig 30929 bp, 58 predicted proteins | sample Na_anoxic_6_MG_FD_189019 | JGI IMG/M metagenome (GOLD analysis project Ga0233413, IMG submission 189019) | Seawater microbial communities from Saanich Inlet, British Columbia, Canada - Na_anoxic_6_MG | ecosystem: Environmental > Aquatic > Marine > Inlet | place: Canada: British Columbia...
TAGCACCATGGATGCCACCTAAAGCAAAAGTTGTATGAACACCTTTATGTTCCAACTTATATTTAAATTGACCTTTAAGACTCATTGCATCAAGCTCCAAAGAATTAAATCTTATTAAAGCCTGTTGAAATACAGGAGATGTGAACTTTATATAAGGAAGTATTAAATCTTCAACTTTAATTATAGATCTATATGTTTTCCTTTGTTTTATTTCACGTTCACCTACATTTAATTTTCTACTTAAAAAATATGCAAACAACTCTTTAGCAATTTTTGGTTCAGAAGCACTAAATAAATTAATATTATACTCAGAGGTCAACTCTTTACGTAATTTAATTTGTGATTGAGATCTATTATAAATCTCTTTAGTAGAAGTTACATCATTAATGCAATAACCAATAATCATATCTAACTCTTCTTGGGTTTCAATTGGTGTAGTATGGTCAATAGGCATTTCTTGCATATTTTCCCAATCCATGCTATATTGAATCCATTTAAGGCTAGATCTTTTAGCCGGATTATCCCAATGATGCATTTTAAATAAATCAATTTGACCTATTGTCATATGCCATGGTGCATAAACTCCAAACTCTCTTCTATTTTGTCTAGCTATTGTTTCTTGAGCAAATGCATAAATAGCTTCACTTATTGCACATCCAGACATGTTCTCCCATAATTGAGCATTATTCATTATATGGTGAGTGACTTGGGCATCAAAGGCTAAACCATTATAGGATATATGCCACTCTTTGTTTTCTTTATTGTGTTCTAAGAACTCAACGAAATCTTTAAGATCATTTTGTAGATCATGTATGACAAAAATCTTCCTTTCAGAAGTTTTATAATGTTCAAACACAGCCACAAAACAATTACGCAAAGTTTCATAATCCATTACATAATGATTCATATTTTTAATTTTAAGACAAAAAAAAAGGCTGAATAAACAGCCTTCTTTTGTAAGTTTAGATTAAATTCTAAGTTGGTAATATAAGAGGAGATTTTTTAGTTTCTTTCTCTTCAATGTTAAGAAATTGATCATAATCAAATGATTCAGCATTAATTGCAAATAAATTAATGAAATTCTTAATTTCTTCTTTTTCTACAATATAAACTTCAGAAAAAGTTTCTACAGTCATTCTTTGTTCTTTATGAACTTTACCAGTTTCTTTGTTAGGAACTTTAAGCCTTTGAGGTTGACCACTCTCATCCAATCTTGGCATCATATGGAAAGATTGTTTTCTAATTTTTGTTATAACAGCAATAATTCCTGAACTAGGATCAAACATTGCTTCAACATATGGGCAGTCATCATTGACTGGCATTAAACTAAATGATTTAACATTTCTAAAAACTGATGAAATTAACATCATGTTTTGACCTATTTGGTTTTTCATACTTATTGATTTGTTTTTTCCAAATGTATTAATTTATTTTCAAGTTCCAATACTTCATCTGGTATTTTTTCAAATAAAGTTTCTTTTTCTATATCAGGAATGCTGCATATTTCATAAACTTCTCTTATTAAGTCTACATGCACTAAAAGTGCTTCAGCGTATACTTCATGGTATTCTTCAGGGTTTAAATAACTTTTAATATAGCTGCTAATTTTACCCACTTTACCAAAATAATTTAATATTTTATTTTTGCAGTTTATAGAAAATTTTGAATAATACCCATTAATAAACATTTCATAATCATGCTTATGTTCTGAATAATCAAAAACATAAACATGTCTATCTTCACTTAAGCTAAATGATAATTCATAGTTATCAAGATGCTTTAACACATTATCTTCAAATAATTTATATTTTTTATCTTTTTTTGCATTGTAGATGCATATATATTTGCAATCTTCAGCAGTATAAAGCTTATCCCAACAGATGTATGTTTCTATTGGGACATACTCTTTACCTTTGCTAATGCCTAAAAGAGGATATAAAAAAATTTTTGATTTTTGAAAATAATGTGTATAAGCACTTATCATATTATAGTATAAATTTATTAGGTTTTAAAAACTTATAAGGTAAACTATAATCTTTTCTAGTATAATGTACATTTACTTCATCTAAAGTTGCTTTCAACCCTTGTCCCCAGCTATGCATGGTAGATTCAGAAACATCAAATACATATACTTGATTATATTTATCTATGACTACAAATTTAAACAAATATTCATAACTTTTTGAAGTTTTATTCAATTTAATATATTCATATACTAATTTATAATAAATAGCGGCTTGCAGCCAATAATTATAAAACTCAATAGTTTCTGTAAAATCAGATATAGTTTTACCAGTAGTTTTTAAATCACAAATAATAACTTGACCGGTCTCATCATTTACTTTAAAGTAATCTATGTATCCGTGTAAGCCAAATTTATAATTTTGTAAATCACATTGCAGATATTTTTCTGCATATGTAGTAACATTATCTAATTCAAAATCACTTTTTGGATCACTTCTAAATAAATGCATTACATCTTTATTGGATTCTAAACACTCTACTTGACGTTTACATCGTTCTAGGGTATCATTATCAACAACATCAATGACTTTATTATTTAGAAATTCCCAATAAGGTTTAAAATCTACAACTCTTATTTTAGCTATTCTAGATTCATCTGTTTTAAGAGATTGATATAGATCCATATGTTTTAATGAATCAAGAATTATATGATCATCAATGTTATCTAAATCCTTTTCATCTGTATAAAGCACCATATCTTTCATTACTTTTCTAATATTATCACTAGGATTCTTCCCAGGCACAACATTAAACTTGTCTTTAAGATTTTCAGGTTCAAATAAAAGACAATGCACAAGCTTGCCTTCAATAAGATGCTTTTCAGTTTGAATCTCACGATCTTGTAATATATAATCTTTATAGAATAAAGAGGGTGAAAATTTTAATTTGTTAATAGAAGAATAGCTAAAATTAAAATCTTTAGCATAGAATTCTTCTTCTTTTTTTAAGTTTATCATAATTATTTATCTAATCTAAATCCGTGGCACACTGGAAATCTTGGTATACCATCTTCACTATATTCAAAGAATCTTATCTCTGCAGTTTTACCAATGTAATCAGCTTTATTAATTAATATCTCCTCACGTTCAGCATGAGAAAACTTCATTCCACAACCAAATGTACCTTTATCATTTTCACAGTGCACTACACCTTGTTCTGGATTCTTATCTGAAGGTAGTACATCTATTACATTACAAGAAATATCTATAAAATCTTTATATTTTAATAATTGACTATCTCTTTTATTAATAGCATATCCAGCATCACTGTGTCTTACAATTGTTCCTTCATATCCTTGAGATATAAATTCACCATGTAAACGTTTTAAGGCTTCTTCATCAGCTACAACATATGTTTTGACTAATTCAATAGCATCTACATAACTGGCTAAACTTTTAAGGATTTTAAATCTTTCTATAAAAGGAATATCTAACACAATGTCATACACGCAAAACTTTACTTTTTCAGTCTCTTCACCACGGTCTTTTTTAATAAGCCTCATGTTTTCTTGAAATGACTCACCGTGTACATACAATTCACCATCTAAATAATTATCATTTAGTTCCTGTGAAACATTTGGAAGAGCATCTTCAATGTGTTTCATTGTATCTATAGATTTTCCTTTTCTTGATATAAATCCTGACTTTTTATTGTATAAAGCCCTCATTCCATCTAATTTTGGTTGAATAACGCATGGAAACTTAATTTTATGAGATTCTTTTTTATAATCTTTAGCCAACATAGGTAGAATTACTACATTATTTTCAGCTTCTTCAATTGTTTTAAAATAACCCTGAGTCATTTTATTTTTAATTTTAGATGTTGCTTCTAATATAGCTTGCTGTTCAGGCGTTGTTTCATTAGATTTACCAGTATTTTTTCCTTCACAAGTATGAACATGATTAATCATATTTTCACTACCGTGTACTCCAGAATTTTGAATTACATCAGCACCTTTATTATAAACGTGTAATACACGCACTTTTCCTTTACTATCTTTTTTATAGATTTTTTTTGAAAATGATTTTATTTGATCATTCATAATTGCATTTTTAATAATTTTTGATTTTAAGTGTACTGTCATATTATTGATATTTAATGTTTATCCTATTTGTTACGGTAACATAAGGGTGGATGTGTACATTTCTGCACACATCCAATAACAATCAATTATGGCTACCCTTAAAGTTGTACATCAGCCAAAAGTTCTCCAAAGCTTAGTTGATTAGGATCAACTTCTTTTACAGCAAATTCTTTTGAAAGTTTGATATCTGATATATCTAATTTAAAAATATCACTTTTAGTTAATCCTATATCTGCAAATACTGTTTCAGAAATATCAACAATTGTTGCTTTATATGCAAATTCTGTTATTGCATCATTTTCTTTTAAATATCTAAACAGTCTTTCATATGGATACATTCCTCTATTATAATCATCTTTTGTACCTGCTTTCTCTAATCTAGATCTTAATGTTTTAACATTTACAGTATTCCAATTCTTAGCATTTCTTAAATAATAAGCATGTTTAAAATATAATAATGCAGCTTTATCTAAAGACTTTTCTATATTACAGTTTGCTAACATTTCTAAGCCTACAGCCATATTATCTATATCTTTAGATTTAAACATAGAGTTTAAAGATTTATATTGATCTTCTGTTAATACTACAGAATCCTCAGAGCATATTTTTGAAATATGAGAATCCATAACTAAATTATTGCTGTCACTCATACTTTTAAATGCAACAGCATCTGTTAAATATAAAGGACGACTAATAACATCTATATCACTTATATTACTCACTTTAGTTACCCTCTTTAATGTATCAAAATTATCACTCCAATTATAATTAATAGATATATGAAAATAAGAATCTTCTGAAATTTTATTTAAAAAATTTTCTAATGAAGCTTTAGCTTGTGAATCTAAATGCTCATTAAGATCAGTAACATAATGATTGATTGCTTTTTTAGTATATACAGATTGCCATCCACCATGAAACATATTATTTATATATTTTTTAGATATAATCTTATAATCAGCTTTTGTTCTATCTCTTATAATTTTAACATTATACTTATCTTTTAATAAATCTACTTTTGATCTTGGTAAAGTTAAATCTGGATACCTGTATAATAATTTATCTTGGATATCTGCACCTGTTATATTTAATGCTTTATCAGATATAACAGAAAGATCCTCCTTATGATTTCCTGAAGCTGGATTTACATATAAACACTCTACACCTTGTAAATCATAATTAACTTCACTTTTTACATGCCAGTTATTTCTCAACCATTCTGTACTATATGACAAACTATCTAATAAAAGAATAGAATCTCCAGTACCTAAATCAGCTGTAGTTTCTTTATTTATAGTTATTGATATTACATATACTTTTTTTAGTTCATTCATTTTAAATATTTTTGATATTCTTTTTTTACACTTACTTTAAATGTATATAACTCTCTATTATGTATGGAGATTTCTTGACGTATTATTTTTTCAAGAAACCTAAATGATGCTGAATCAAGTTTTTTTTCTTCTTCAAGCTTTAAAACCATTTCTTGAGCTTCTGTACGATAAAGACTATTTATATCTGCAGCGTCCATCCAATATTGAACATCTTTATCTCTTTTAAAACTATACATTCTACCTCCTATTTTTTGAGCTAAATGCCATACTAAATGAGGATGTTTTGTATAATTTATTGTTGGTAAAATTTTACCAGCAAGACTTATGTTATCATTATCTGATGAATCTAACCAATGTTCTAAATCATTAACCAATTCTTCAGTAAGATCAATTAGATTTGCTGAAGAATGCAATAATGTTTCTGAATCTAAAGTTTGCAATTGACCAGCTTCTATTAAATATGCTAAATTTATAGCAAGACCTGGAATACCACATTCATCCATTAATGAATCAGTTACATTGCAATGATAAGAGTTTGTATGTTCAGTCCATTTTTCATCATATATTACAGATTTATCATGGGTTTCAACTATATTAATTCTACCATTACTTGAATCCATAGCTTCATAATTCCATAAAGTATACATCACAGTTTGAATTTTAATTTTTTCACCGTGTTGAAATAGTTCATAAAAGTCATCATGTGTAATTATAAAATCAGCCGCTTCATAATCATTGGTAATGGTTATTTTATGTTCTTTACAAGCAGCTTTAATTCTGTCTTGAGATATGGGGCATTTAGGTAGAATAAATGCTCTTTTATAAGATTGAAAATTAGTAGAAGTTAATGTAGATCCTGCTAAAATATCTTTTATTTTATTATATGTAGTTACATCTTGGGTTATAAGCACGTCATCAACTTGATTTGAAGTGATGAGCCCAAACATAGGCTCATCCTCCAATCCAAAGTGAATAAGTGCATCTAAATTGTATTCTTGATATACTGATTTATTTGCCATATTATTTTATTGTCATCTTGATAATTTCTGGTTTCATCATCAATTTATTAAATTTTTGCTTGTTTCCGTTGAAAATAGTTCTTACAACTAAGTACTTAAGATCATTAGTAAAATAATCTTTTGTACAAAGAGCTTCTAATCTATCAGTGATCTTTTGTGTAATTGTATTTTCTTTAGAATAAACAACTGAATAATTAGCTAATCTTGTAGCTAATGTTGACGCAATGTCTGCACGATAATTATCATCTTTACCTACACATCCTGTTAACTCACCAAGAATATAAGACTCATTATCATGAGTTAATAGATCTTTTGGAGTAACAAGTTTATCTAACTTATTATTAATAAAAACTGTAAACATTGATGCAAATTCATCACCTACAGATCCTTCACCAATCATTTGAATGTATGGTAAATTATCTTCAAAATTTTCAAAACTTGATATTGAATTAAAGAATGTAGTAATTGCTCTTGCATTTGTTTCTTGTGTTACAAGCTCAGGATGTAATAATAAAAAGTTAATACATCTTGAATCTATCCCAGCTTCTTCTGCCCAACGAGCCCATACATCTACATCAAATTGAAGATTAGCTGTTATGTATCTTGTTTTTTGTGCTGAATCAACTGAATTAACCATATAATCTCCAGTATCTGGATTTGCTGTTAATACAATATGCCAATCTTTAGGAAGAGACCATGAAATATATGTTTGTCTGTCAACTAACTCCATACATGCTTGAATAAATCTAACATCTGCACGGTTCCAATCATCTAATAATAAAATACCACCGGCTTTTTTATCAGCAATCCATTCTGGTGCACAATAAGACATTCTATTCTTACCTGTCATCTTATAACCATTTTTTAAATAGTCAGCTACAGCAAGTTCATTAACCCATTGGCCAACTTTTTTTGTAACAGTATTTTGTGACATTTTTGTTAAATCTTCAGAAGCAGCTGCTTGAGATGAATATTGTATATCATCAGATTTACCAACTTTTACAACTTGCTCTTTATACATTTGAAATTGTCTTGTTGGAAATCCAACTAAATCACCAAGCTCTTCAATTTGAGCTAAATTTAATTTTACAAAATCTAAATCATGTTCTTCAGCTATTTCTTTAACTGTAGATGTTTTTCCAATTCCAGATTCACCCAATACTTCTATTGAGACAGGAAGCTTTCCTTCTTTTTGTAAAAATCTATTGTTATTAATAATGTGACCCATAAATCCTTTTAGGTCGTCAATGTTTAAATTTACTTGTGCCATAATTGTTTTTTTATTAATTTGTTTTTAGTTTAATTGTATTTTTTGTCCTGGTAATTCATCATTTATACTGCATGCAGAACTATGCACCCATAAAGTATTATTTGGACATTTGTCTGGAGTTCCTGCTTCTCCATCTGTAAAATAGATGAGAGCTGTATATCTTCCAAACTCATTATAATGGTCTATAACAGGTTGGAATATTGTCCCACCTCTACCATGTATTTCCCAATCTTGTTTAGGATTAAAATCCTTAACTGAGTTTATTTTTGTATCACATTGAACAATTGTAATTTTATGTCCAGTTTTATGCATGTGAGTCAATTCACTAAAAAATTCTTTTAATTCATTTTGACTTACAGAACCTGATGTATCTACACCAACACATATGTGATTTTTAAATTTAATTTTAAGACCAGGGCTACCTGAATATCTTTTGTTATACTTCCGTCTGATCTTCTTTGTAAAAACAATAGAAGAGTTTCCAACAAATCTGCGTAAATATCCTTTCCAATCAAATTTTGCAGGTTCAACATGTCTTAGTCTTTGAATAAGATCTGCTAACTCTCCAGGTATGCTACCACATCTTTTTTCTGTTGTGTCAGCATTTTCTTTGACTTGATGATCAATCTGTTTTTGAATTAACTTTTTTTCAGCTTCAGGGATATCCTCAAAATCATCCCAAGTAGGATGACAATATGGAGAATTACCATCCATTTCATCTAAAAGTGAATCTAAAGCTGGACAAGAACCATCTTGACGGGCCTCTTCTAACATTTTATAATATACTTTAGTTCCAGCTCTACAAGGAAAGTTTATTTCAGGAAAAGAATCAAATGTTAATCCGCCTTCTGGAAGATCTGAACTATCTATGTATTGATTAATTTCTAAATCAGCTGCTATATTAAATAGTTTATGATCACTGTACATATCTCGCATAATTAAATGCCCAAAACTTATATGAAGTAATTCATGTTTTAATAAACCAACTCTATGTCTTTCACTTAAAGAATTAAAAAAATCAGGATTTACTGTTAATTGTACGCCTATTCCATTCTTGCTGACACCAGCTGTAGGAATTTTATCTGTGAAGGATTTATTTAATCCAACTAAAAAAAGCCCGTAAAAGGGCTCTTCAAATATTAAGTTTTTACTTGTTTTTGAAACTAAGTCTGCTACCATTTTTTATTGTTTTTGTTTATGTCATCTATATTAGGATGAAAGCTCGGATTATATATTAATTTTTTATAAATTAATTTGTAATTATTTTTATAAGCACTTTTATCTTTACTTATATTTCTAACTATATTATGTGTTGTTAAACTTTCCCAAGTTTCAGTATTATATGGTAAATCAAAGTATGCACTATAAGATACTCTTTCAGTAAAAAATAAAAGTTTTAAAAATAACATATGATATATGTCCGTCATATTCATATTTTTTATAGTCACGTATGCTAAATCTCTATCTTCAATAGTTGATTCAATCATTTTTAGTAATCTCTTAAATGTTTTAAGATCAATATCTAATTCATTTTTTACTTCACTTGTCAAGATTTAATAATTTTAATTTCTACACCGGGATTTACTTTATCATATAAGTAAGGTTCAAATACAGGTATTATATTTTCCATATTATCATCTTCAATCCAATTATATGTGACCATATCATCTTGGGTTGTTTGAGCTGGATTAATATAATCAAACTTATGTTTGCTGCCTCTAATGAAAGTAAAAGAGACTTTAACAGGTAGTGTATGCTTTTTTAATTCTTCTTTAAATTCTGGAGCATATTTTTCAAAAAAAGATTTAGTATCTTTTCTATATTTCATAGTAGATTTACTTGCTATAAAGTACTTGCCTGTCCAACGTCTTCCATTTTTACTAGACGGAACATTCCCTGGTATAAACCATTTTTTTTCTTTTGCCATATTATTTGTGTATAGTCTTCTTAAGAAGAGATTTTAATTCATCATGGACTTTTTCCCATCCATAATTTTTAACAGCATCTGAAGGATCTTTGCTTAAGCTAATTGTTGTGCCATCTAGATTATATAATTCTTTATATTTATCTATAGCATTTTTTCCTGCTGTATCATTATCAAAAAGTGTTATTACTTTTTTATATTTATTTTTCAAATTTTCAATTATATGAGGTTTTATCATTGTATTTTCACTGTCTGGAGCAATTAACTCTACATTATATCCAAATTCATCTAAACACATTATATCTTTTAAAGATGATGTTATTATTAAATAAGGTTTATTATATTGTAATTGATCTATACCTTGAATATGAGATGCTACTTTATGAAACTTATGTTTTTTATTAAACGGTTGGTAAATTTTATATAATTCACCAGACTTATTATAATACCCATACATTGAAGATGATTGAATTTTTATTTTATTTAATTTATCATCATCCTGTTTAATCATATTGTAATATTCAATAGGAGCTACATTATATTTTTCAAGCATAGTTTTACCTATTCTATATTGAAGCCAATATTTTACATCTATTTGATTCCAGTCTCTTGTTTTTATTAATTCAATTTCCCATTTAGCAGCCACTTTAAAAGATACATCTATTGTGTTACTCTTTATAAAGACATTATAGTCTTTGATCATTTTTTCTATAGAATCTGAATAATTTAAATTAAATAACTTTTGAATTAAATTAATTTTATTTCCTCCAGTACCAGTTGAAAAATCTTTAAACATATAACATTGCTTTTGCGTATCTACATATATGCACATACTAGGAGTTTTTTCAATTGGATTCCACGGAGATGTTATTTTTAAATCTTGACCAGTGAGAGATTCCTCTATATTGAGATAATACTGAAAAACCCAATAACTTGGAATATCTGATTCTCTTACAACTAAGTTTTTAGTATTTATCATATTATAAATTTAAAAAAAAAGGAATAGACAATTTTATATGTCTATCCCTTTTAGATTTTTACTCTTTTTCTGCAACTACTTCAGCGTCTGGAGAAACAGCATCAGCTGATTCTTCAATTACAACTTCAATAACAGCTTCTTCAACTACAACTTCTGCAATTTCTTCTACTGCTGGTGCAGCATCAGATGTAGCTTCATGTGTATCTGAATCATTACAAGAATAAAGTGCACAAAGTGCAAATAAACTAAAAAATAACTTTTTCATGTGTTGATTTTTAAATATTAATAAAAAGATTGATAGTTATAGACCATAACCTAAAAAAGATGTCTTAATTTTAAATATTAAAGATCAAAATCATCTCCTTTAGCCGCTTTAACAGGCTCAAAAGTTCCTGCAGTAGCAGCTTTACCTTTTAACTCACGAACGTGATCTGATTTAGAAAATGTATATAATCTACTATTATCATTATCTAATGATTCCAGGGCTACACCATCTTTAGAGTTTCTTGGTAAGAATAAATCAAAGTTAATATACCCTTCTTTATTTTCCCATTCTCTACCTCCAATACAAGCATTGATATATGTATCTCCAGATAATAGACTATTAGCAGAAACCATGAATTCTTCAATAGTATCTGCTTCAATATTATCAAGATCATCTCTTTTACCTAAAACTTCAGATAAAAAAATCATACCTTTTAATACTTCTTGATCTCTTGTGATTTCTCTACCACTAGGTAATGTTGCATCTTTATATGCAAATGGACTTAATCTTACTCTTCCAACTTGGCCTTTATATCTAGGTCCATTTTGATCTGTAGAGTCTACTAAAAATCCATCAAATTCACCAGTTACTGGCTCACTTTCTACATGTAATACAACATTATATGAATCTTTATCATATGGTGTTTGATCAAAAGTAATTTTATTAATTTTAACTTTTTGATTACCTACAGTAATTACAGGTCTTGTTTTGCCTGATCCGGCACTCATGTCTTTTGTATTTAGCATACTTTCTTTTTTTGATTAATTAATTATTTATTTATTGTTCATATTTGATTATACAATCTTTTACATATTGTAAATCATTTTCTATAAAGGATTCTTCAAACATACCCATAGGAGATTTACAAGTGTTGTTCCCGTCAGTTTGTGTTTCAAATCCATATTGTAATACACCATCATCATCTTTAATAACTTTACCAAATAACACAATGGAGAATAATCCTTCCAAAGTTAAAGCATTATCTATCATTTTACCAACAGTTTTTGCTTTTACTCTTCTACGACCATTCATATCAGTTGATTCTTCTGAATGAGTTAGAAAAAATATATATAAATCATCTCTCAAGTCTTTTGGCATTTTTGCTACCTGGGCTAGGTTAGAAGCTATTGAGGTAAATTTATCATATCCTTTTTCATTTGCTTTATCAAAATACTCAAAAGCGGACATATATTGCCAATCATCTACAACTAAATTAGTTATATGAGGCATTTTATCATTAACATGTTGAATAGCTTTTATAATTCCAGCAGCTGATGACGCATTTGTCATATTACCTTTAGGATTATCTTTGCTAATTAACGTATAATCTTTTCTCCAACCCTTAAATGGTAAAGGTTTGTTTGCTATATTAATCCAAAAAGTTTCTTTTGAATCTAAAGTTCTACCTGATGTAGATTTACCAGAGCCTGACTCTGCTATTACTAATGTGCTTTGCGCCATATTTATTTATTTATTGATTTTGCTATTGATTCTAATGCTATTGCTATTCTTTTTAACCATTCTTGGTTACCTTCAATAATATCATCCGGATTTGGCAAATCATCTATTTTTAAAATAGAGGCTACCTTACCTCTTGATGTAACATCATTTATTATCCTTAATTCATTTACTGGAATAAGATGTCTTTCAAATCCTGAGTTACTAGTTACAAGCTCATATTCTTCTTTCCAATGAGGATTATACTTATATAGGTATAAAGTTCTTTTTGGATCTTCAGAGTCATATGCTATGCTTACAAATTCTGTATATATTTCACCGCCTTTTTCTAGTTCACTAGGAAAAAAGGATATATGCAAATCATCTTTGCCCGATGGTCTATATGCCATTTTTGGTATATATAAAGCATCAGTTTCATCAATAGTTTGAAAATACTCTTCATGCTCTTTTCTTAATTTTGCAACTTTTTCTTTTCTTTCAGTTGGTGTCATATTTGCATTTGTTATATTTTTTTTATTTTTAGTACTTATCATCTTCTATCTTGTTGGTCTGGTGTTTTCATTTCAGCTATTTGCATTTTTTCAAATTCACCTCTAAAAAAACTCATTCTTGCATCTCCATTTCTTGCTTTAAGAAAGTGTAATACAAGAGTTCTATCATCTTTTATTATATATCTATCAGGCCCATAAAATCTAATTTTTTGTTTTGCAGGTCTGTTTATACCAATTAATGTATCAGCATGTTGTAACATTGCATCTGAACCAAATATATCTGATTCAAGAACGTAGTTACCATATTTACCATCTACAGCTCTATCAGGATTATCAATATTCCTATTAAGCTGAGATAATGCAATAAATAAACAAGGGTAATCTCTTTTAGCTTGAGTAAAAAACTCACCTAACTCAAATAGCATGTCTAATCTATTATTTTGATATGGAGCTCTCTTTACAAGTATTGTATGATCTAACGTTACCATAGTCTTTTTACCTTTATGAAAGTTCATATACATATCTAATTGATCTCTCATTTGATTAACTGTCATAGGAGTACTAATTATATCAACCGGATGCTTCACTCTTTCTTTTGCATATTGATGGCAATTGTTGATAGTATCGCTTGATACTACACTACCTGCACTACAAAGTTCTTTATAAGTTTTTCCTGTTAAAGAACTAAATTCTCTAATTGCTGAAGTTCTTCCAACCATTTCAAATTGAAATTCTAAAACTCTAAAATCATCATTGGGATTTAAATCAAATGATTCTCTTATAATCTGATCTTTAATTAAAGTTTTACCTGAGCCAGGTCTTCCGCCAATTACAGTAAGAGTATTCCACTCTAATCCATCTGTAGTAGCATCATTAAACTTTGGCCAAGGTGTATATATAGACTTTTCTTCTCCAGTCTGTCTTTTCATCATATATTGCAATGCTTCATTAAAAGCACTGTATTGACCATTCCAGGCTTGTTTATCACTCATACTATTTTTTCTTTAAAATAATCTTCTTCTGTAGTAACTCCATCTTTAATCATATCACAGTAATCTGCAAGTTTTGATGTCTTTACTTTATGCTTATCTTGTTTAGAAATGAAATATTGACTATTCTGCATATACATATACTCTTTATCTCTATATTCATTTACATACATTTTAGCTGCTTTTATAACATCTTCCCAGGTATAATCATATTCTGCAAAAAACCATCTAAAATTTTCAGTTAGTATTTTTACATTGTTTCTAGCTGGGACCCCAGATGGTAATTTAATTGCAGGAAATATTTCCCTGTATTGACTAATATTTAATTTACCACTTTTACCCAATAATTGAGCATTGGTCTTTTTCTTATTTATAAGGAAGTAATTATCAAGTGTAACAATAATTTTTTTACCTTCTGGAGTTATAGATTTATCTTCATGTATATATCCTTCTTCAAATAAAGCTGATAAATCAGCAGCTCCACAATTTAAAGGCGTGATATCTTCATTAAATGCAAATAATATTAAGCATTGATCTGGTGTTATTTTATATTTCTGTATTTTTTGGAATAGTTCCCACATAATCTTTTAATTTATTAAGTAATAAGTTATATCCAGTCATAAAAGTTTCATCATTACTCCAAATATAAGCTTCTGATCTATTAATTGAATTTATAGCAGTAGCATGATTTTTGTGTAAAAATTCACCAATAAGCGTGGGCCCAAAGTTTAATTCTTTATTAGCTATATGAGAAAATGCATGCATATAAGTTATCCATGTTCTCTTTCTAGTTTTTTTTTGTAAAAAAGTATATTCTAGATATTCAGGATCATTTTCTGCTACAACTTCAATTAATAAAGCCCATAATTCTTTTAATGATATAATTCTATTTTGATTTGGATTAACCGGTACAGAAACTACATATAATTTAACATTGTGTATATTGAACATTTTACTTCTAAAATTAGAAATTTCTAATTCAACTTGTTCTTGAGAAGTTAATTTTATTTTTTGACTTTCTTTTAGTTTAATCATATTGATTTAAGTTTGTAAATATACAAATTATAACATTCTTTACCAAAGAATAGGACTTCTGTTTTGCTCTTGTAATATCACATTTATTTTATAAAATATATTATCACAATCCCATTTTCCACCATTATATGCAGCAGATGCAGGATGTGGTATTTTAAATATTTTTTGATTATGGAGTCTTAAATGCCATTCTTCAGCTTTAACACCAAACAATACTACAGGTATTCCATCAAGATCATCATTTATCTCACTTAATATTAATTTAATTATAGGCTTCCATAAATCATGATGACTTCCTATTTTACCTATTTGAACAGTAAGCGCAGTATTAAGCAATAAAACTCCTTGATTAGACCATCTTTTAAGATCTGGATTAAGACTATCCCATTGACTTCCATTTAATTCTTTAAATATATAGCGTAATGGAGGTTGTATTGTTTTTGTCTTAGAACAACTAAAGGCAATGCCATCAGCTACTCCTAATTCTGGATAAGGATCTTGACTTATAAATATTGTTTTTAATTTATTATAAGGACATTCTTCAAATGCTTTAAATATATCTTTTATTTTAGGTGTAAATCTTTTGTTATTTTTTACTTCTGTTTTAAGAAAATATATAACTTCATCAAATCTATCACTATTTATAATTGGTTCTAATAAAAACATCCAACCTGATGTTTTTAACCCATCACACAACATTTTTTTTATATTTGGTATGTTTATCTCATTTTTATTCATAAATTTGACTATTAAAATAATTATTATGGCTGATAAAGAAAAAAAAGAAAGAGTTGCATTACACGATACTATAGACTATACTAAAATGCTTACTGAATTAAGTATTGGATCTTCTTATATTTTTGCATTGGAGCAATTAATGATGTATCATATTATGAGATTGGATAATCCCGGAGAATCTCCACTTATATTTGCTAAATTTGAAAAATACGTATTAGGTGAAGCGGATTTAGAAGCAGATCCTTGGTCTGAAATTGAAATGCATTTATTTACAATATTTTCATTACAACAAATGCTTAAAGCAAGAGCTTATCAAATGGGATTTAATACCAAAAATGAAGCTACACTTGATCAAGATTTAGTTGATGAATTAATGACTGCTACATTTAAGCAAGATGCTGATAAAATAAATGAAATAAATGAAAGAATAGAAGAATCCATCAAAGAACAACAATCATCTTAATTGGACTCCACTAAAATCACCTATTTCAATACAAGCTTGTATAGCTAGATTTAAATCATCTTTATCACAATCTGCAAAAGATTTGCAATATTCTGTATTATTTCTTGTAAAGCATAATCCCGCTGTTCTTTTTACTTGTAATTTAATTTCTTCAAATGTATATCCAATATCATTTGCTAATTGTCTAATCATAGCATGAATTCTTGCTAATTGTGGATTACTACCTTTATCTGTAGTAACTCCTATAAACATTTCTAATTTTGCATCATTTGGTAAATTTTTAAGAAATGTATTTAATTTAGTTTCTTGAGCTTTCATTGGAAAACTAAGCTTTCCATCTTTGACGGAGAGCTTTATAAAAATGTTATCCTTCATATAAATCTATTATTGCTCCACTTGTTAAGGTGTATAAAACACATTTTAATTCAGCTTTATCAAGAATATTATTTACCCATGTATTACAAGTATTTAATGCATTATAAGATCCTTTAGCTTTATAAAATTTAGTATTGTTATATTTTAATATAGGGTTAGAATTAAATTCTTTATCATTAAAAAATGAATTATTGATTTCTTCTTTTACAATTAAATATTGTTTTTTAGAGCAATTAACTTTTACCCAATTTGTATTTATTCTATAAGAATCTATTACACGCATTAAACTTTCCGGTTCTGTAAATAAAGCTTTGAATGCAATTCCGCATGTTAAATCATCCCAAGTCTCAACCTCTGTAAAAAAGATTTTTGATCCCCAACCATATGCTTTATAACGTCCTTCTTCATATAGTATAATGTCAATATGTCTTCCGTTATCTGATAAATAAAATTCTGCTTCTGTTGAAGAACTATGAGAATTTATTGAAATATAATGTGGGATAATTATTATTAAAGAAATAATAGTAATTAATCCAACTGTAATGTATAATATTTTTAATAATTTCTTTAAATATTTCATTTTTTAATTAATACTTTTATTTTAAACTTTTTTAAAAATTTTTTTCTTTTTATTCTCATATATCTATTTATGAGCTCATCTATGTTGTCATTCTTTTTCACACTAATCAGGTTAGATAATCAATATAAGGATTTTCTCCTGATTTTTTTAATTTTTTTAACTCTTCCTTCCACTTTTCTATTTCTTTATCTTTATTTATAATCATATCTGCCAACATCTTGTTCTGAGCTATTATATCATCTGCTATGGCACATGTATTTTTAAGATTTTCTAATACTTCCATTTGTCTAGCAGTTGCTCCGTGAAATATCACATGTCCAAACTCTGGATGATCTACTTTTATTTCTTTTCTTTTATCTTTCATCTTCTTTGTTTTGGTTTAATAAATTAATTAGCTCAGTCAGTGACTTAACATCCCTGAACTTTATTCTTGGGTTACAGTCAAAGGATAATTCTATAGACCACTCATCATTCTTAATTTCATCATCAGCATCTGTGATGCCATACAAGCCTTCTACTATATTCAATGTATAATAATAGTATGGGCTTTCTTCATCTTCTTCTATATGCTTTTCAAAGCCTAGTGATATTAATTCTTGTTCAGTCATTTTTGTTTTGGTTTAATTTATTTTTAACTCTTTCTGATATAGGTATAGCATCGCCATCACCATCTACTCTAACAAACTTTATGTTAGTTGTTAATACTGATGTTTGTTTTCCTGTATATACGCTATGTGCTCTACACTCTAATAATAGAGTTACAGATGTAGTTCCAAACTCGTATACTTTACCATAGATTTTTAGTAGTTGACCTTCTTTGGATGCTTTTTTAAACAAACATTCATCTATCTTTATTGTAACCATTCTTGGGGTATCACATACTTGAGCTGCGAATGCTGCTCCTGCTGCATCTAACCACGCTAATAGTTTACCACCAAAAAGTTTTCCATGAAACCCTAAGTCTGATTTCTTGATCGGGTGTGTGGATATTAATTGAAATTCTTCTAATTCTTGTTCAGTCATTTTTTTTGCTTTATAGGTTTAACACATTCATCCTTGTTTTGCTTTATATGATAATGATATTCCTACACTCATCCACCCAACTATAAATTCATACTCTCCGTTAAGAGTTCTGTCATACGTTATCTTAATGTAAGGTAACACATGAAACTGTCCTACTATACTGTGCTTACTTATCTTCATGCTCCTCAATTATTTTTATAATTTCTTCTAATATTGATTCATCTAGTATGTTGAGTATTTGTTCAAGTACCTCAAGCCTTAGTTCATTTATGTCCATCTTTGTTTTGGTTTAGTTTTTTCAATTGCACTACTAAATGCTTTTTACCCCTTTAAAATGCTTTTTACCCCTAAAAGTGTAGTATAAAGCACTATAGTAGCAATTTCTACAACTACTTAGTATCTTTTGTTACTGGAGTAGCTATTGATTTTGTAAACAAATCTGTTTACTTTTATATGGTTTTGTAAAGACAGCTCCTTACTTATTTTTTATCCAGGGATACCATTTATTAGTTATTAATATAAATAATAGAAAAGTACAAGTTGATCTAAGATAATTATTTGGAATAAGGTCATAAATAATCTCACGACATCCAAACCAAATTAACATCAATAACCCTATAGTTAACCCTGTATAAAATAAATTTGTTATTATAGTATATAATTTTTCACTCATCTTTGTTTTGGTTTAATCCATGCAATCTTTCTAATATGTATTGCACTAATGGACTTGATGTAATCTTACCTCCTGCACCTATTGGATTCAATACTTGGGGATTCTCTTTAATGAACTCTAACATTTGTTCTAATTCATCTTTTCTAAATGGGTTATTCATCTTCTTTGTTTTTAGGGTTAACACTTGGCTTACCGTTCTTCCAAAAGAAGGTGTCTATCCCATCCTTATCCTTGCAATTAAAATCTCCATAAGCTTGCATAAACTCACTAGGTTTTGCTGTGAATCTATAGCAGTCTTCCTTGAACTTGCATTTCTCATTTTTGCACATACTTATATCTGGCATATTTTTTAGTTTTAATTAGTAGTTTTAAGTACTACATCTACTTCTGTACTTATCTCACACTTATAATGAGAAGTTTCTTCTGTACCAAGACTTAATAAATAAACAACCTTTTCACTATTATCTCTTACGGTGTAGCCTGTAACTATTCTTTTGTATTGGTCAATGTCTGTCTTTAGATATACATAGTCTCCTATTTTAAAATCACTCATCTTCATTTTGATTTAGTAAATTTTCTGTTTCTTCATTAACCTGATCTTCTGACCAATCAGAATACTTAACATGCAATAACTCATGAACTATATCCTCTTCTATAAGATTTCTGTCATGATATATTACTCCACTTTTATTATCAGAATCATAAGATATACCTATAAAGTAACAATCATCTGGAGGACACCCTTCATCACAAAGAACTTGTTCATGTTCTATTGCTTCTAATTCAATAGTCCAATCAGTTAACTCTAACTTTTTAAGCCATTTGTTAATCATCTTTGTTTTGGTTTAGTCTTCTTTCAATAATATCTTCTAACTTTTTAGTTATCTCAATTTCTTCATTATCATCCATTTGTACTAATTTTGGAATCAATTTATCACTTGGAATCCCACCATAAGGTAGATTCATAAAATCTGCATTTTTCTTACTTGAACCAACTGGACGACCTCTTTTAACTTTATTTTTCATAACTTTTAATTTTTTAAGTGTTCATACCTCTTAACGTATTCTTGATACCTAACTTCAAACTCTAATTCAGAGTCAAAGTCCATTTCTCTATCAGCTCCTATTTCAGCTAATTCAATCCAAATTTCTTCTTCATTTTTATTATACCATTCCTCGTATGTCATCTTCTCACTCATCTTTGTTTTGGTTTACGTTATATAAATCATACTTACAAGTAAGCTCTTCACCTGCCTTGATATCTTCTTTAGAGTACAGTTCTTTATACCAACCCTTATTAAGAGAATAACAATTAGGTATATCACTATGATTATAAAAGCCTCCTAATGGAAGTCTTACCCAATCATCTTGTGTTTTATTACCTGATATATGCAAGTGAGTATATCCTATCCATTTATCTTTAGGAATATCTACAGTAGCAAATAAACCCAAACCTTCAATGGAAGATTGTTTTATGGTTAAGTACTCTGGTAAAGGTTTATAATTAGTTTTGGTCATAATATCCTAGTATTAATATTAATATTGTAGTTAAAGATAATGTTAAATAACATATGATTCTTAAAACTTTTATTTCTTTATTTAACATTACTATAACTTGCTTTATTGTTTCTATTTCTGATTTTTTTAAAAATTCAGTAATTTCATCAACGGCATCATAGTCATTAGATGTTTCATTTATTATCTTAACTATCTTTTTTGCTTGATTTTTCATATGCTTTAATTCAACTCATAGTTATATTCAACTTTTTTGACTTTTTCTTTAATTACTTTTGCAAATCTAGCAGCATCATAACCATACCAAGGGAATCCTATTTTTGTAGTTCCTTTATTATTTACTCCTTTAATTAAATATACATTTTGACCAGCTCCATTCATAAATTCATCTAGCACGGTGTATTCTGTATCTTTAATTACTTCAGCTCCTTTTGGTTGGTTTTTATCATTTATGCAAATTACCTTCTTCATAATGTTTATTTAAAATAGACATCCCTCCGTTATAATTTTACGAAGGGATGTTACTTATTTTATATTCTATAATTCAAATGAATCTTCTTTTGAATCTTCAATTTCAACTTCTTCCATTGAATCTTCAATTACATCTTCAGATGTAGATTCAACTTCAATTTCTTGAGTTTCTACTTTTTTTGACTTTTTTTCAAGATTAAATGCTGAATCAGCAATTTTTGATGCACCACTTTTATTTGCTTCACGAATTGCATCTCCGTTAGAATGAGGTTTAAGTTCATCTGCTATTTCTCCAGTTGCATCATAAAATGTAGTTCTATAGATAGGTTCTCCATCTGCTGTACAACAAATAATTCCTGTTGATCCTGCTATTTTAAGATCACTATCTGGATTTTCTGTATTAAAAGGTTCTGTTGATTCTTTAATTACAATATTACCTGGCAAAGTTTTTAAATCTTCTAATTCTAATTCTTTTAAATCAGTTAATAAACCACTTAAAATGGCATGTTTTTTTTTTGCATTTATAAATTTTTGACCTAATACTAATCCACCTTGAGTTAATTTTATATAACCCCATTCTGCATTCTTTTTTGACTGATTTATAACATTACCGTTATCATCAGCAACTATTGTTACTTGATTTTTCATTTTTAATAATTTTAAAAGTTTAATTAATTTGATACCTAAATATCATCTGGAATAAAATCAGAGTCTAACCTCTTATCTACGTCATCTATTTCATCTAGACGTGGTTCATATTCTTCATCCATATCTTCAATAGCTGTATATTTTGCTTTTGAATCATCTTTTGAAAATTGACCGTAGAAAGGATTTGTACTCTCTTTTGTATATTGAGTGCTCAAGCCATTTAAATCTCTTATATCATTGTCTGATAGCTCTAGATATGCTTCTAGACTACATTCAATGATGCGACCGTTTGGTAATTGTATAATCATAGTTAAAAAACTAATCAAATTTAACAATTAAATACTCAAATAATAATAATATATTCTTGTTTATGAATAAAAAGTAAAAATAAATTATAATAATATAGCTAACTCAAATTAATTTAAAGTTTCTATTTATTCTTTTTATGTATTTTTTATCTTTTAATTCTTTTATATAGACAGATATTTGAGTTGTGCTCTTATTTGAAACATCTGCCAATGTTGAAATTGAAGGATAACACATTCTGGATTGATTTGCATAACATGTTAACAATGCATATAATCCTTTTGCTTGTATTGATAATTCAGGATCACTTATTACATCATAATTAACTATACCAAATCTTTTCATTTTATGGTATATCCTTTATATCTATAGTATGGGTTTTCTTTATATATTCATATGCATCACGATCATTCAATTCTAATAATTTATCATCTTTAAATGCATATTTTTGATTCATTTCATCTCCAAAAGATAATTCTTTTTTATCTCCTAAAAAATTTTTAAATCCTGTATATGTTTCCCAGTTATCTTCAAGAAGTTGAGGGCTTATTTGCGCCATAATTAAAATATTTAATATCTAGTTTATTAATTTTTATTAATTCCCATGTTCTTATTGTACTCATAATACATTCCATTTTTACTTTATCAACTTTTTTTAAAGAATCACATAAAAATAATTGAACCTTCATACTGTGATGATAAGTAATAAATTCTGAACTATAATCATCAGAATCTAAAACTTGACCATAGACATAACCATCTTCATAGAGTCCCATATCTGATAAAATATCTAATGTTTGATTATGCACTCTAACAACACCATCTATATCTGATTTTACTTTAAAATAATCATTTTTATTTAATATTTCAAAATCTGGATTAGCTACAGCGTGTAATATAAACTCTGTAGCTGAATCACTTAAGTTAGATATAATGATATTTTTTAATAACTCTGTATTAGAAGCTTTATCATTAAAAACATCTTTAAATAATATTTTAGAAATTAATTGTTTATCAACTATCATAATTTATTCTATTTGCACTGTTAATTCTGCATTAGATAATGCATAATATATAGCTTCTAAATCTTCATAACTACCATGTTTTACTTGACACTTGCCATTATTGTGTACTATATGAGCGCATTGTTCAGCCTGAATCATTGAGTGTCCACAGTATTTAACCAAACAATGTGATACAAATTGAAATGTATTTACATCATCATTATATAAAATGATACTTACTTTATCTATTTCTTTTAATATTTCATCAATGTTTACTTCTGGATTTGCTTTTTCCATAATTTAAGTATTTAAAGGGTTAAAATATTCTATCTTATTTTGATCAAATGTTTTTAATGCATTATTAATCCATTTTTCATCCATTGTATCTTCATAGCATAGAATATGGCATATAGCTTTTTGATCAGGAGATAGTCTTAATAGTCTTCCTATTCTTTGGGCCGTCTTCCTTTCATTACCATAAGCATGCATAATAATACCTTGACGCAAATTAGGAATAGATATACCCTCACTGAGCTGTAATACACAAGATAATTTATCAATTCTTCCATCACTAAATAATTCTAAGTTTTCATCAGATTTTGAGTTACCGGAATGATAGCTATGAGAACAAACTTTATCTGCTTGTTTTTGAGTATTAGCAAATATAATACACTTATCTTTTACATTAACTAATATTCCTTTTAGATAGTCTTCTTTAGTTGTATAATCCATAAGACCTCTCATTCTCATTATTGCTGCAAATTGTAAAGATTTATTTGTAGATGCTTGTTCATAACGAGATGTTAAATATTCATAATCTTTCAATTCTGATGTATTCCAAGATCTACCATCTTTAGTAGTCTTCTTATAATTTAGAATTTTAGACAACTGTAGTTTATGAATAATTATCTTATAATCATTTAAGATTTTACTATCTGTTGCATCATCTACTGAAAATTTATATATAATTGGACAATATTTAGTTACCATATCATATTTTTCAGAACCTTTATTTGTAGGAGGAGTTCCTGTTAAACCAAGAATTTTACCATCAAAAGCATCTAAAAAACCTTTATGTGAATTTAATAGACTATGACATTCATCTAAATAAATAATATCATATAATTCAGGATCACATTTATTAATAGATAAGTATGTAACAAATGTAATATGATTTTCTAAATCATCTTCATTCATAAAATCTACTTTATCTAATTCATCCATCCAGGATTGCATTACAGATTTCTTAGGTATAACAACTAAAACGTTGATTTCATCATGATAATTCTTTATAAGATGTTGAATTGCTATTCTAGTTTTTCCAACACCCATTGAAATACCTAAGCCACAACGTTTGTGACTTAAGGTTAATTCCAATGCTTCTTTTTGTATTTTTTCTCTATTATTCATATTCAATATATGTTCCTGCTGGAACCATCATTGTATCTTGAACTTTGCAAGATGATAATTGCATTAAAATTACTATTATTATTACTGAAAAAATAATTTTTATTTCAAATTGTTTCATTTCTTTCATATTATTTATTTAATAATTTACCTACTAGCATATTGTGTCCACTCCGTATAGGTGTGTTGTCATGTTTTCAGTAAATTAATTATAACTTTTCTTTAAGAATGGTTATTTCTTTAGAAATTCTCTTTTTATCTTTATCAGATAAAGGTACAGGTAATCCCTCACCTTTACCTCTTTTTTCTCCCTTTTCTAATTGAGCCTCTAGTCTTTCTAATGCTCCACTTCTTCTTTCTACTTGATTGTGCTTCATAACATTTTATTTTTTTATTTATATATCCACATTAATACTGGTTTTTTAGAACGTTTTAATAATAAATCTATTTCTAAAAATGCATTATTTGAAACTGCTGGACATCCCCAACCTTCAGGCGTTCCTTTAGGATATACTTCTTCATCTGATACAGGGTCCCAAGAATGAAATACAATATCTCTTGCAGCAGCATTAGAATTTGTACTTTCTAAGCCGTGGATTCTATAATTAATATTAACACCATAACTGCTCCAACCACGTTCACCAATTCTATATTTTCCTAATGATGAACTATGACTATTATTTATATTGCTAAATGTAGGATTAGTTTTTGTAAGATCTCCACTCCACAAACTATCTCCACAACCATGGCTAACTAAATAACTTTTTTCAATTTCCATAGTTTTAAAATTATAAACAAAAAATCTCTTTTTACCTGAGTGTATGCTCATATCTATTAAAATACAGAAGTCTTCATTAAAACCATCAGCCTTACAATAAAACTCTGCTTCTTCAGCTATATCATTTCTTTCTGGAATGATTGCTTTTAATATTTTATCTCCTAATGAATTACAGGACACGCTTATTATTACAAATATTGTAATACTTAAAATTTTTATTAAATTTTTCATAATTAATATTTTTAAATGTTGTCATTAACTATATACTCTTCTAGTTGATTTAACTTTATAGTATCATTATTAATAATAACGGTACCTTTTTTAGTTAATTCTATAGTATAATCTGCGTTATGTCTATGATTAGGTCTAGAATTAGGTCTAGAATTAGGTCCTATTATAAAAGCCATTGATCCAAATATTATAAGACTTAATGTAGTACCTACTCCTATTATTGATCCTATTGTTATTAAATTTTTCATAGTTAATTTATTCTAGATATACTGAACCCTAATTCTTTAGAATCTTCAGGATTAAGTTCTATCCAAGTATGACAATTTCTACATACTGAAAGCCAGGTATTTGTATCTAAAAGATACTTTCCCCGGCCTTTTTTATGATGTACATCTGTAGACTTTAATGTACATTTATTAATCTTTGCTTGACACATTGGATAATTAGGAAGCCATTCTTTACGTAGCTTACTATATTCATTATTCAAACGTGCCATTTTATTTGATTGTTTCTTCATTTTATATCAAGAAAGTTTTTTGGTAATAAACCAACAGCCATAAATCTAAGAATTACATCTTCATAATTAATTCCCATATCTTTTAAACTGGTTTTGTTTATATAATCAGGTAAAATCTCAGTATGAGGAATAGCTAATATATCTCTTACAAAAGAACTCTTTGTTCCAAATGTAACTTCAAAAAATGTATTACATCTTTTATTAGCAATTTGTTGTTTCCATTCATTTATGATATTTTGACCCTTTTTCCAAACTTTGATAATTCTTGCACGTTTTTGTCTATGCATAGAAGATATTTCCTCTTTCTTATACATTTTTAATCCGTGCAATATTCTTTTAAACATAAAATGCTGTGCTGGATTCAATTTTGAATACTCTAAGCCTTGCATTTTAGATTTATTTATGCAGTATTGTTCATATATACCGTAGTACATATACCTTTCCTCTCTTTTTTCAAGAATTGAAACGTTTGCTTGTGTTTTTAAGGTTTTTTGTTGTTCTGGTGATAACATAATATAAGTTTTAAATGATTAATAAAATAATTCTAGATATAGAGTATATAAAATGAAAGAAGAGTTGGAATTAATCCAACCCTAATTTCATTTGTCATCACTCACCAACCTAAATTCTTAATGTGTATATAATACTGGTATTGTTAGTGTACGGTATACCGTAGTTATTTATAGTCAATATTTTCAATAAATACTTCAGGTAATACAATATGATCTCTTGAGTTAATATTCAATGATAACCAATTAGATGTAATAGAGTTTTTAAAATTATTACGTAAAATGGCAAATACATGTTTATATTTCTTAATTAAATTAATATTATTAACATGCGTATAGAAGTCAATACCTTTAGTGATAAAATGAAGTCTAACAACCATGTCTTCACGATTCATGTAGATGGTTAAGGTTTCACTTTTAAATTCAGCACTCCGTGTAAATGTAGAACCATGAAGAATGTCTAATTCTTTATTGATCTCATCCCACTTTTGCTTATACCATAAAGGCGATCTATGTAATTGAAATATTAAAGATGTTTCAGTTTCATCGGTTACACTATTATAAAATTGAGTAACTACATCACTATAATAGTTTTGATATGTTGTTAATGTCATACCATTTTTTATTTTGTCACAAGTTATATTCATAGAATGACCTTTAAAAGATGATCCTAATTTTATATTGTAAACAGGTGAGTCTGTTAACCATGATACTCCAACATCACTTAGCTCTGGAAATACTTTCTTTTTAGAGAATAAATTCTTAAACCATTTCATAGCATTAATGACTATTACAATAGTTTAAATAATTTATTGCATCTATATCTCTAATGTATATTAGATCTAATTCTAATGCTAATTCTCTTAAGCCATCATTATTTTGTAAATACATTTCAATTTCTAAATCTATAGGACTCAATGCCATTTCAGTATTTATACTAATAGGTGATTCACCATCTCCTTTCCAGACTAATGTATTCTCTGGTAAAGCAATGTAATTTTCATGTATTATATATATTCTCTTATTTAAAGAAATAAATTTATCTGGATTTAATATTTGTATGTTCATATTATTTACGATTTAAATAAGACTGACTCACCACGAGTGTGGCAAGCAGTCCAATGATTAATAAAGCTTTCATAATTTAATATTGAGTTACTTTTGAATTAGGTTGTTTATATGTACGAACTACTGCAATATCCCATACAAAGCATAAAAAGATTATAGTATAAGTACGTCTAACTTTGTATGAATATTTATTAATTTCAACTCCAGCAGCAAGGCCAATTACAGGATATAACTTACATGAAGCATCCCAACGTTTGTTTTTAGTTTCTAATTTCATTTGATTTGTTTTAAGGTTAGTGATTAATTTTACTTTTTGTTTTTTAAAGATCTGTAAATGTTTTCTATTGCGATATAAGATCCAACAACAAATACAGTTATTATAGCAAGTGTAAAGACTGCTACAACACCAAATAGATATTCTGTAAGTGCAATAGCACTCACTCCAACTAGTGACACCAACAGTGTCAGTAGTATGAAGTTTGTTTTATTTTTCTTCATTTTCTTTTATTTTTTTGTGAATAGATAAAAATATGATACTAAGTACACCAAATCCAATAAATATAAGAGGATTGGTGTTCATTAGATCAGGTCCGTCAAACATCACGATGTAAAGAGGACTAACGAATAATAAAATGCATATAAATGCAAGTAATAACATTAAATGTTTCATTTGTTTTGGTTTTTGTGATTAATTAATAATAAAGTACTTACTTATCACTGGCGTACATTCCAGCTCCTATAATAACATAAAAGACTCCTTATTGGTCTTTTTTACATTATTTATCCACTTGTTCTTTGTAATTCTGTCAGTGCACCTAGATGTACAGAATGCTTGCGGATAACAAACGTTATAATATGTCTCATAAAATAACATAAAGCTATTCCTGTTGGCATAAGTAAGTAATGAGATTAAGAAGATTTATTTTTATGTTTAATCTTCTTGTAGTATTTTTTCTTATTTCTATGAATACTTTTCTTCATAGCATCTTGGATTTCTCCTTGAGTTATTTTAATAGTTTTCATAAATTAAAGGATTAGTGAATAAAAATAAAAACCTAGCACATCTTGGTTTTAACATCAATGACCTATACCTTTTGAGTATAGTCTGCACACGGTGAGAAAACACCTTCATTGACTTTGCCTTACTATGATTGACTGCATAGTAACAGGATAGGATATAGTTGTTCTACTCTTACATTATGTCATTGGCCTAACGACATTCAGTTTAAGTGTTGACTTCAACACGCTGGTACGCATATTCATCAACCCCTTGCGGGATACACCTAGCATTTCTGCTAAGTGATTAGGCACTTCCAACTATACCATAAGCTTTAAGAGGCAAGCCTCAATTGTCCAGTTCTTTTTTTAGTTGAACTTAGCATTTTACGTTTTTCTAGGATAGTAGCTCAAATCCCTAAATTTATAAGTAACCACGTACAGCTTGGCGGCCATACTCTTTGCTTATAACACTGATAGTTTTAGAACCCGCCAAGGTCTTTGTCCTATCCACCCTTGTGCATGACTGCTCCCCTTACAAGAAAGGTACTATTCATACGGTGTTTTGTCTATTTCTCACTACAGTTCAACATCTGTAGTTTTATATCCCGACAACTTGGGATAACATTATTGGTAACTGATCAAGTCAGCTTAACAAATACGCCATACCTATTTCAAGGCTGAGGGCTAATGTATGTATTCTGTTTAGACAGGTAATAACTAAAGATGATATCAAAGTATCTTCTTTCAAGTCACTAGAGAGTATGCGCACTTCTCCCTGCCACCTTTATCTTAAGCTAAAGGATTTCATAGTAGCAAAATAAGGAATTGAACCTCAACCTAATATTATTTATAGGTGTTACCAAACTAATGCTATGTACATTTAAAGGAGAGCCGTAATGTCTACACATTGCAGCTTACACATTGTAAGCTCTCCTTTTTTTATTATCTTGATGCAAATACGCAATCATATGATCTATTTGCATACTTCTTAACTATATACTTCTTAGTTTTTTTAGGTGCATGCTTATTGCTTATGCGCTTAGTAGAACTACAAGATGTAAATGCTAATGTTATTAATAAGATGATTACGAGTATTAATTTTCTGTCTTTCATGATTATGTTTTTAAAGGTTAGTATTAAGTATAATAACAAGAGTAAACACTCAAGGTAGAGGATTGCAGCCCACTATTATTCCTTTAAAGATATTTACTCTTGTTAAATAGCCGTTGTTATGAGAATATATACCGACACTTGTTTCTCACCTCTTCTGGGTTATTGAAACTAGTATATACAATTTGCACTCTTAAGATACCATAACGAGCGTGCGTTGTGAGTTATGGTCCTACCTTTACTTGTTACCTTAAACAATACTTCTATTGTTAAGAGTAAAGGATTAGTATTATACTCTCACAAGGTTGTTACCCCTGACTTACTGTATCTGCTTTTATATCCATCTAATACTTTTGATATTAGGTTGTGCTATAATTGTAGCATAGTTAAGCTACACTGCCCAGATTCTCCAACAAATTGGATGAGAGTAATGTTATAAAATAAAGGAATTAAGTATTAGACTAGCTATGCATATGCCCCGTCCTATTGTCTGCTTTCTAGAAGTCCCTATAAACCGCTTCACTTTTTTACGCTGTCTTAAAATACTGTAGCGAACAGTATAAACAGGTGCCGTCAAGCAAGTGGTGGTCAACAATAGTTTTTCATACAACCTTTATTTTAATTTGATAAACACAGAGTGGATGAGGTGATCAATTTCTCAAGGACTCTGTGTCTGTATAATTTGAATGAGTTATCAGTTAGTAACTAATACTCCCAAGCTTATTTGTAATGCTAATACTTTTTGAACATAATGGTTAACAATATCTTCTAATGCATACAAAGGCATATCATATTTATCAAAGCATTCTTCATCAGTAGTGACAGCATCTAATGCCATCTTGTTTGAGTTAAGTAAAGCTTGATATCTAACTAATTTTAATTCTAGTTCTAATGTCTTCATGACTGTAGGTTTTAAAGGTGAGTAAATTTCTAATTCCGGATACTATTATATTAAGACTCTATAGAGAGAGAAGACATACTATTATACAATGTCTTCTATACCTTTCCCATAGATACTATCTCTCTAATAATTTTGCAGTCTATTTATTTCAAGGGATAATACACCCTACCTGCTGTACAGTATTAGCCATGTATATACAATGAGCTAACTAATATAATAATGATTGATAAGGTATTGATTAGGTGAATGGAGGTGTCACCTTACCAATGACACTCTCTTTTAAATAAATAAAACCTATTTCTGTTGCCAAGTTAGGTGAACTCCGTGTCTTATACATTTTTGTGGCCAATAACTCTATGAGTTAGGGTTGGTAGTCCAATCAATTGGAGTAACACAGCCATTACTTTCTACAAGCATAGTTAATGAGGTTTAGTTAATGATTAATAAATAATAAAGCCAGGTCACAATAATTAGTCACCTGAAAAAAAGTAATAGAGGTAGGAATCTTTTCACTCTATTGTAAACATTTTCTCCACCTGTATAGCGCTACTAGGTATGTTCTTTGGCTATGCTAGGTCTTAGCATAGTTTACCCCTGATAATAAATAATAAATGAAGCCAGGTCACAATAGTCAGTGACCTGGTAAAAGAAACATCACTTACTTACTGTTGTTCGGTAAGTGATGGCGGACTAGGCAACCGAGAAAGAATCTTCACGGTTATCTGTTCCTTGCGTATGCAG
>Ga0233413_10000211_pt1 | contig 30501 bp, 27 predicted proteins | sample Na_anoxic_6_MG_FD_189019 | JGI IMG/M metagenome (GOLD analysis project Ga0233413, IMG submission 189019) | Seawater microbial communities from Saanich Inlet, British Columbia, Canada - Na_anoxic_6_MG | ecosystem: Environmental > Aquatic > Marine > Inlet | place: Canada: British Columbia...
ATGGCAGGGGAGAAAGGATTCGAACCTTCAACTTACGGTTTTGGAGACCGTTGCTCTGCCAGTTGAACTACTCCCCTATGCAGTCTAAATGATTATACACTTGCACAATTTTACTGTCAATATTTTAATGGAAATCCAATGAATTTTAAAAACATCTCCCCCTTTTCCTTTGGTATCTGATATTATAATCTCAGCTTATTTAAGGGAGTAAAAAAATGATTTTCGCACAGGCGCGTGAGCTTATCACACCCAATATCAGGACGCACATGTCAGGCTACGCAAACAGGACCGATATGTTTGAAGGCATTCATGATGATTTCTATGTCAAAACCTTATATATGGAAAACAAAGGAACTAAATTTTTAATAATTACTTATGACCTTTGCCATTATATATATGACCTTAATGAAAGAGTCATGACATATGCAGCTGAAAAATTTGAAATGCCCTATGAAAGTATACTAGTGAACTATTCCCATACCCACGCCGGTCCGAAGATTACTTCTCCGACTGAGAAAGAAACCCCTTCCCCTCTTGACGGTTTCCTGGTTGAAAGGACAAAAAGCTGCATAGACCGTGCAAAGCTGAACTCATTTAAAGGCAGCCTTCAAATTGCTTATACATCAGGCAGATGGAATGTAAACAGGCGGTTAGAGACAGAAAACGGTTTTAAAATGAAGCCTAATCACAACGCAGTGACTGATGACGAAGTCGTTATAATGACCGTTAGGGATAGTGATAATAATATAAGAACAGTCATGGTGAATTATTCATGCCACCCCGTTACCCTTTCGGGAACACTGTACCTATCAGCCGAATTCCCCGGTAGGATAAGTAATCTTCTGGAATCAGAGTATTATGGTTCAATGGCGTTTTTTCTCCAGGGTGCCGCAGGGAACATGCGCCCGTTGGTTACCGCAGACAAAGGCAGCTTCAAGGCATGTTCCTTCGATGAGCTTGATATATTCGCAAAATCAGTAGCTGCCAAGGTAGTAAAAACAATTCACTCAGGCATTTTTAGAACTATTGACCCTGAATTTAAATGCACTAAATTCAATATCGACATTCCCGTCAATCCTCTGCCAATATCAGTCTTTGAAGAAAGGCTGAAAACTGCACCGGGTTACCTGAAACTAAGGCTTGAAAAAGTAATAAAAAGCTTTGAATCAATAGATGACTTCGCAACCATCCACTGCGGGATTGTAAAATTAACAGATGACCTTTATATCCCCTACATGGGCGGGGAAATTGTTTATGAAGTCAAAGAATTAGTGCGCCGTGTTTTCGCACCGGCCGATGTTGTCTTCCTTGGCTATCACGAAGCACTTACTTATATCCCAGATGATAAAATTATCAACGAGGGCGGTTATGAAGGATATGATGCACCGACAAACGCCGGGTTCCGCGGTCCGTTTAAAAAAGGCATTAATGATGTAATCACCAATGCCTTCAAAAACGCTTATGGAATATTAGCGGAGGGCTGATATTCCACTTTTTTGATATTTAAGTCTTTCTGTAAACTGTTCCGGACATTTTTGCAACAAGCTTGTCTCCGGATTTGACTTCCATGTCATATACGGCGATTTTTCTATGAAACGAGACTTCTTTGGCCTCAGCTATCAGGAACTCACCCTCTTTTACTGCTTCGAGGAATGATATGGAATTGTCAATTGATACTGCAATCGGGCCATGCGAGTTTGAAGCACAGGCGAAAGCCAGGTCCGCCAGTGTAAATATAGCCCCGCCCTGACATATGTCTACACCGTTCAGGTGCCGCTCTTCCACGGGCATGGATGTCCTGGCATATCCTTTGCTGATTTCCTCAATTTTCATACCGCACATCTGTGCGAACCTGTCCCTGCTGAATCGTTTGTAAATCTCTTCCATAGGTTACCTCAGTTCTGCACCGACCTTATCGGCCAGCGCCTTTACAACTTTATTAAAACTTCCGTTTACTTCGTCTTCGGTAAGGGTTTTTTCCGCAGACCTGTATACCATTGAAAATGCCAGGCTTTTCTTACAGGCTCCGGTCTGCGTTCCTTTGTATACATCGAAGAACTCAACTTTTTCGAGGTATACCCCGGCACTTGCCTCTATGGTTTTCATGATAGAACCGGCTGTGATTTCGTCATCTACGAGAATGGCGATATCCCTTGTTACCGCCGGATACTTCGGCAGCTCCTTATACTTACGGTCAAAATCTGAAAGTTCATACAGTATGTTCATATCCAGGGTGCCCAGGATTGTTTCTTCAGGCACTTCGAACTCCTTACATATAGTGGGATTCACCTGACCGATTGTTCCAATCACCGTATTATCTTTTTTCAGCATGGCACCTCTTCCAGGATGGAAAACCGGATTATCTGAAACCGGTGTATATTTAACACCCTTAATGCCAAGTGTGTCCGTAATTTCTTCAACAATGCCCTTCAAATCATAGAAGTCACCGCTGTTATATATCCCAAGGGTCAGAACAGTTTTTTCGTCCGGCAGGTCGCTGTCATCTACAGGATGATATGTAAAGGACATTTCGTAAAAAGAACCTTTTTCAACATTCCTGTTGCTGTTTCTTGCAATGACCTTCATCATCTCGGGCAGTGTCGTTGTGCGCATTACACTGTAATCTTCACCAAGGGGATTTCTGATTACAACAGTTTTTCTAAGCGGATCATCAGAATCAAGCCCAAGTCTGTCGAAAATTGACGGACTGGTGAATGAATAAGTATAAATCTCATACATGCCTGATGACAGGCACACGCCTTCAACAATATCCCTGAGCAGTTGCTTATATGAGCGTTTGCCCTGGGTTGATTCTTCACCTGCAAGCATTGTCGCCTTGATATTATTATATCCGTAGAAGCGTGCGACTTCCTCGGCAAGATCGGCTTCACAAAGCACATCCGGTCTGAATGACGGAGCTATTGCCGTATCTCCCTCGACTTTTATTTCAAGCGGGGCGAATATATCAAGCATTTCATTCCTAGATATATTTGTGCCCAGGAATTCATTTATCTTGTCCACACGCAATTCTATCCTTATATTTTCAGGAATTTGACTGCAGACATCGACCATGCCCCTAACAACCTTACCCGCACCAATCTCTTCAACCAGCTCGCAGGCCCTTTCAAGTGCCGGGACAGTGTTGTTAATGTCCAGGCCTTTCTCGAACCTTCCCGATGATTCAGTGCGCATTACCAGTTTCTGCGCAGTTACCCTCACACTCGTTGCCTTGAAGTTTGCAGACTCGAGTAAAATATTTTTGGTGGCTTCAGTTACTTCGCTGTCAGCTCCCCCCATTACACCAGCTACAGCTACAGCCCTTTCGGTATCGGCGATTACAAGCATAGAAGAATCCAGTTTCCTCGGCTGGTCATCCAGTGTTTCAAGCATCTCGCCGTCACTTGCAGTCCTTACGATGATTTCCCCGCCCTTGATGTGATCCAGGTCGAACGCGTGCATAGGCTGGCCATACTCAAGTAAAACATAGTTTGTAATGTCAACAATATTATTTATAGGCCTTATTCCCGCATCACGCAATTTTTTTCGCATCCATTCCGGGGAAGGTCCGATTTTAACATCAGTTATCGCCCTCGCGGAATATCTGGGACAGAGCTCTTCGTCCATTACCTTAATAGATATTAATTTATAGATATCGCCGCCGGCTTCTTCCTTAAGAACAGGTGCTTTAACTGTGAAAGCCGTTTTGAATGTAGCAGCGGCTTCCCTGGCAAGACCGATTACTGAAAAGCAATCCGGTCTGTTGGAAGTTATCTCGAATTCTACTATTTCCTCGTCAAGTCCAAGCACACCTGTAATATCCAGGCCTGTCTCAACCGCGCCGCCAAGTATGAATATTCCATCTTCAATGGCATGGGGATAGTCGTTCTGCGTAAGTTTCAATTCAGAGATTGAACACAGCATACCCTCTGAAACCACTCCCCTGAGTTTACCTTTTTTTATTTTCAATCCGCCCGGTAATGTTGAGCCGTGCAGGGCGACGGGCACATAATCACCTTCGCTTACATTTTTAGCTCCGGTAACTACTTGTATTTCCCTGTTGCCGATATCAATTTTTGCAATGATGAGTTTATCAGCGTCAGGATGCTGTGAGATATCTGTAATTTTTCCTGTCACAACATTCTTTATATCTTCGCCAAGGATTTCCCATCCTTCCACTTTTGAGCCTGACATGGTCATAGCATCACAGAACTCCTTAATGCCGGCATCAATGTTTGTATATTCTTTAATCCAACTATATGATACTTTCATGTCATCCTCCTAAAACTGTTCCAGGAACCTAAGGTCATTCTCAAAGAGAAGTCTTAAGTCGCTGATGTTATGCCGCCCCATGGCAGCTCTCTCGACGCCCATGCCGAACGCAAATCCAGTATAGACTTCAGGATCGATACCACAGGCCTTCATGACATTGGGATGAACCATCCCTGCACCGAGAATTTCTATCCAGCCTTCGCCCTTGCAGACGCGGCATCCTGTACCACCGCAAACCCAGCATGATACATCGACTTCAGCACTAGGTTCTGTAAATGGAAAATGATGGGGACGCAGGCGTATTTCTGTGCTTTCACCAAAAAGGTTTTTAGCAAAAAGCTTCAGGTTTCCTACCAAGTCACCCATGGTTACACCCTTATCTATAACAAGCCCCTCAATCTGGTGGAAAACCGGGGAATGCGTGGCATCCACAGTATCGGCGCGGTACACTCTGCCTGGGCAGATGATTTTTATGGGTGGTTGCGAATTCTGCATAACCCTTATCTGCACAGGAGAAGTCTGTGTCCTTAGTACAATGTCATCAGTTATATAAAATGTATCCTGTTCATCTCTTGAAGGATGGTTAATATCTGTATTAAGCGCATCGAAATTATTGAAGACAGTCTCCACTTCCGGACCTTCAGCTATGTCATAGCCCAGACCTATGAAAATTTCTTCCATTTCTTCAATCGCCTGCGTGAGCGGATGCTTTCGGCCAAGGCCTTTCTTATTACCGGGAATAGTCACATCTATTTTCTCGGATTCAAGTTTTAAAACCAATGCTTCTTTCTCGACCTTATCTTTGACTTCAGCGAGGAGTAATTCAATCTTCTGCCTTACATCATTGGCAACTTTGCCCATTGCAGGTCTCTCTTCTTTGCTTAGTGCGCCCATGCCCCTCATGACCTCAGTCATCAGGCCTTTTTTGCCCAGGAACCTTACACGGGCATCCTCAAGCATCCTGGCATCTTTGATCTCGCTGATTTCATTTCCGGCTTTTTCCAGAATTTCATTCAACTTTTGTTTCATTACGAAACCCCTTTCAAATCATTATAATGTCATTGTACATCAGTTTTGTCATATTTTCAGGTACAATAAAAGCCCTCATCCCAAGGGACGAAGACTTGCTCCGCGGTACCACCCGATTTTTCGTAAAACGAACACTTTATACATCATACAACGTATTGGATCAATAACGGTTCCACCCGGCGCTCCCTACAAGTATTCCTTCAGGAGGCGGCTCCAAAGCGAACTTCATTCCCGTCTTCTCGCAAGGCGCTTTCAGCCGCGGCGCCTCTCTCTGAACGATATCCCGGAAACTACTCCTCTTTTTCCCAGCCTTTATCGCAGAAAGTATAACATATAGCAAACCATCATACAAGCTAATGCATATTACGATTTTGTTACACAACTACGAATTATAGAGTGTACATGATATCCGTTTGATGGTATACACATCAGTTGGATGTCGTTTGCACTTTTGTTTATAAAAATCCGGCGGCATCTTTTTAGATTACCGCCGGATTAAAAACAATTTTAAAGGAGTTGCCTGCTATTTTATAGAATTGTCATACATCAGAAAGTCTCTAGCGCTTTCATTAACAAAATCCTTATTCCGATTTCCCTGGACCTTAGCCCAAAAAAGTGAACCCATTAAAACCTTATTATTACGCAATTTTCTCATCTCCTTACCTCTCTATCTTACCCTTCATACAGGATTCAAACACTGTATCTTCTATTTACTAAAATTTCTTTCCTGCCCTTCCTGATTAAAGAATCAGAAAGCATTATTACCACAGCCATCAGCATGTTTATCCAGAATCCGTCAATAGTTATTCCGCCTACAATCGCATCGCTTATTGTAATAGTCAGCATATTTACGAAAACGCTTGCGAGTCCCAGTGTGAACAGGTTTGCCGGTAATGCCAAGACTGTGAATACCGGTCTGATCAGCGTATTAAACAAAGCTAATACGAATGCCCCGAGGAGCAGCAGCCCGATCGCACCTGACACTTTTTCAAATAAAAGTGCGAATACTATAACTATTGCAAAATAGATGCCTGTTCTTAAAATAAATCTTCCCATTTTTCCTACCTTACCTTTATAACGATTCTGACCTTATCGCCGTCATCGCCTTCAACATTTATGTCAACCAGATCGTACTGGCCTCCTTCACCCAGACTATCGATTGCAATAATCGCAGTCGGGAGAGCTTTTTTGACTTCCTTCACTTTTTTATTGCCGAAAGTCCCTATCAGATCCATCAGCTCAATAATCTGCCATATGAGCTCTTTGAGAATGTACATCGGGAGCGGCGGCAGCCAAAGCCTGAAACGCTTAATCCTTATATGAAGTATCAGCCAATAGCCTTTAGTCAACATAGATCTTTACCTTTGCAACTCCGTCTTCACCATCGGCATCAATGTCGACTATACTTTCATCCATATCGCCGTTTTCGATTGCTTCAAGTAATTCATTTAGATTCAGCTCATCGATATTGAATCCTTCCTTTTCCATTTCACTCTTTGCAGAAGCCGGAATTACCTTTGTAAGACTTGTAAGCTTTTTTGCGACATCTATCGGGATATTGACATTGACCTTAGCCCTGCCTTTTCCGCTTTCATCGCCCTGGGCATCTATACGGATCCTGAACATTTTCTTTTTACCGTGAGGTTTCTTAGGTTCAGGCGGTGTAATCTTTTCATCCTTACCAATCGCTTCAAGTAATTCCAGAGCATCCTGGGCCGTTATTTTTCCATCTTCAACCATTTTTAAAATTTTCTGCTTTTCATCCATCTCAATCAACCCTTTTTCCTTTCTTTGATCATCTCGGCAGCTTCCTTGGGTGATATTTCACCCTGTTCAAGCTTCTTCAATATATCGGAGTTATCTATCTTCTCAACCGGCTCTGACGGCATATAGCCCATTGCCCTGATAACATCATCCAGCTTTCCCCTGACCGTAGGGTATGAAATTCCCATTTCCTTTTCAACTTCCTTAATGCTTCCCCTGTTCTTCATGAATATCTCTATGAAATACCTGTCCGCATCTGACAACGAGCAGAACTTACATCCTTCGTAGTATCCTGATAATTCACTGCCGCATGTGCTGCAGGTCAGTTTTGTTATTGCGAATTCCCCGTTGCAAACCGGACATTTTCCAGGTGCTTTATATGTAGCCATTAACTTTCCTCCAATCTGTTATGTGAACATTATAGCTCTACGGTTTAATTCTGTCAAGCATAATGTTTAAAATATTTAATATTTTTATTAATTTTATTAATTTATTTAAGATATTTACTTAATTTTGTAAATATTTGGTCTTATATAGGCTTGATTTATATAATTTTTGTCATTTGTTGTGTAATTTTTCTATGCTATAATTCGTTTATGAGCATAAAGAAAACCACATTATTAATATTATTTGTTTTAATTTCTGCAATTTTATGCAACTGCGCGGTATTTAACACCATGGAAAAACCACCTGCAGAACCAATTCAAATAAAGCCAACAGCTACTCCACATCCAATACAGTCAGCTGTGCCTACCCCGTCACCAGAATATTCTCCTACTACTTCTGCAATCCCGACGCCTAAGCCAATTGAGTTTACTATCCTGGCAACCGGGGATGTAATGACCCACGGAGATAATCTAAAATCAGCATATAATACTGAGACCGGAAATTATTCCTTTGATGAAAACTATATCCATGTTAAAAAGATTATTGAAAAAGCTGACTTTGCTCTGTGCAACCTGGAAACAGTCACAGCCGGTGAAGAATCCGGTTACACAAGCTATCCCCTGTTCAATACCCCGGCAGCAATACTTGACGGGCTAAAATTCGCTGGCTTTAATGCTTTGGTAACAGCCAACAACCATTCACTGGACCGGGGTGAAGCCGGAATCCTGAATACACTGTCTGAAATTAAAAAAAGAGAAATGTTGTCTATAGGCACCTATTCAGAAAAAAACACAAATTACCTGACCATCGACATAAAAGGAATACAGGTAAGCATACTCGCATATACCCAGCATCTTAACGGGAACCTTCCAATGCTATCTGAAGACAAATACTTTATGGTAAACCAGATGGACAAGGGTAAAATAACAGATGATATAAAAGCCGCTTCCCTTCACTCAGACCTTGTTCTAGTATATCTGCACTGGGGTAATGAATATACCAGAGGCACAGAGGACTGGCAGCCGGCCTATGCCTACGACCTTATTGAAGCCGGCGCTGATGTAATACTGGGGACTCATCCCCATGTCGTAAGGCCCGACGAAGTGGTATTACATAACGGCGAGGCCAAGTATATAATTTACTCTATGGGAAATTTTATTTCCAATTTCATCAGGGAAGACAACAGGAATAATGCAATTTACACAGAAGACGGGGTCATGATAAATATGATTTTCATTGTTAACGAATCCGGGGGTGTTGAACTAACTGAAGTTATACCTGTACCAACATGGCCATATAAATACACAGATAAAACCGGGATCCATTATGAGATAATCCCGGTTGAAAATGCAGATTCGATAGTTCATGTCACACCATACGCTGATAACGAAGCCAAAGAATCTTATGAGCGCACCATGGAATCCCTGGCTGGTTATAAAGCATCACATTAAAAATCAATAATCCTGGCTTTTATTACTCCATCTATGGTTAGAATGTCACTTTTTACCTTATCATCAATTTCAGAATCCGTATCCACCAAAGTGTATGCATAGCCTTTGTGGCCTTTGTTTATAAGATTATCAATATTAATGTGGTCCTGCGCCAGGATATTAGAAATCTGACTGAGCATATTCGGTACATTTCTGTGTATAATGCAAATCCTTGTGGGAGATCCCGGCGTCATCCGGCATCCGGGGAAATTCACAGAATTTATAATGTTTCCATACTCCAGATACTCCTTAACCTGCTTAACTGCCATTTTAGCGCAGTTAATTTCAGACTCAAAGGTTGAAGCACCAAGGTGAGGAATCGATACAATCCCTGGTTTTCCAATCAAAACGGCAGATGGAAAATCAGTAACATACCTTGTGATTTTTCCTGAATCAATTCCGTCGAGGACTGCCTGCTCATCAACCAATCCACCGCGCGAGAAATTGAGGAGTCTTGCACCTTCTTTCATTTGCGTTACAGCTTCACTGCCAACAAGGCCTTTTGTAGAAGCAAGTAAAGGTACATGTATTGTAATATAATCGCAATTCCTATATATCTGTTCAGGTCCATCCGCCTTATGTACTTCGCGGTTCAAACCCCAGGCATGGTCAATTGATATAAAGGGATCGTAGCCATGGACTTCCATCCCTAACTCCAGTGCTGCATTTGCAACCATGACGCCTATCGCACCAAGGCCGATGACGCCAAGAATCTTACCTTTTATTTCAGGCCCTTTAAACTTGGATTTATTGCCTTCAACCGCTTTTGCCACATCAGCTTCGCCTTCCAGACCTGATGCGAATGCAAGTGCTCCTGCAACATCCCTTGAAGCCATTAACAATCCGCATATAACCAGTTCTTTCACTGCGTTGGCATTTGCGCCTGGTGTATTAAATACTATGATTCCGTTCTCTGAACATGCTGTAACCGGTATATTATTAACTCCCGCTCCTGCCCTGGCTATACAGCAGATATCCTTGTTAATTGACTCTTCATCAAGTTTATGACTGCGCAGCACAATGGCATTCGGCGATTCTGTATCCGAAGATACTTCATATTTAGATTTTTCAAAAAGCCCCAGACCTTTTTCTGAAATTTTGTTATATGTTTTAATCCTATACATGTCCGGTCCTTTCTACTTTAGCGGAGAAAGCTTCACCGCCCGATTCATTGATTCCGCAGAATGTTCTGTTTTCACCAATAATTTTAACACATTCGCTTTCCTTTAGTTCTGATGAATAGTTTATTGTAATGGAGTAGGGCAGATTAATGCTGAAAAACTCCGAACCTATGCAGTCGCATGTCCAGGCTATATAACATGAATTATTTGCATGCCCGAGTATATCAACATCTGAGTATCCAATAGTTTTTTCCATTATCACAGGTGCGTTCTTTATGACAACCGGTTTATCAGGATTGTCCATATTTACATTTTCATTAGTAACTTTCGGAAAATCTTTTCCAAAGTCACGGTCGCGGACAGGGCGCCTGGACGCAAGGTCTATCACAAGCCACAGCGATCTGGCCTCTGCGCTTTTTTTGCCGTTTACCGATATTTCAAATTCTCTTATGTAGAATAATCTCTCAATTCCGAAGGGATAGGTTTTGATATTCATCGATTCGCCTATCGAAGGCATTGATGCAATATTTATTTTCATTCGTGCTAATACGAAAGTACGGTTTAGGCTGTGCATCTCCTCCATCCCTACCCCCATATGCTCAGCATGAATCATCGCACATTCCTGCATGAACTTAAATAGCTCAGATGCCTTAAGCCTTCCAAAACAATCGCAGTGGCTGACTTCAATTTTAAATGTTTTTTCAAATATCCTGATCATTCTGAATCCTTTCAATGGAAATCTCCCAGCTGCCGTCAGTTCTGTCAGTGATTTGAATTCCCTCCGGTATCCTGGCCCTGAAACTCTTACAGTTGTTTTCCTTGGACCACCATACATCAATTTTTCCAAATGGCGTAGGGATGCTTCCCTCGCACCACTCGAGGTCAACCTCAGGGACTTTTAATGTCATCCCACTGAACCCTTTCTCTGATGGTGTAAGCCCAAGAATATACTTGATGAAAATATAACCGGGCACGGATGACCAGGAATGACAGTAACTTCTGGTCCTGGCATTTTCATAAAATCCAGGAAAAACTTCCCAACAAGTTGAAGAATCATACCGCAGCATCATCCCCCATCTGTCTTTTATATCTCTGACTATATCTGAATCATAACCATAACTGTGGCGTATTTCAAATAAATAAAACAACATGAACGGAGAACCGGGCTGAATCCAGTCAGAATAATCACCAAGAAGCTTAGCGAGTACATTGTTCCTGCGTTTTTCATCTCTTATCAACCCATACAATTCCAAAATTGCATGAGTTTGAACGCTGACGGTTTTAGAATAACCTTTTTCCCTGGTCCAGCCGTCTGCATATGCATCCTTGTTAGTCAGCCAAAGTTTTTCATCAAGATAATTCAAAAGCTGCTCTTCCCTATCGCCAAAAGAAGCTTCATCTTCTTTAAAGCCAAGGGTTGCAGCAAGCCTTTTGGCAAAGCTAAAGCAATGGGCAAGAAGCCCTTGCTGGACCGTCACCACCCCTTCATTGCCAATATCCATCGGCGCCCAATCAATCATATTCCATGCTGAAATATAAAAGGCACCGTCGCTCTCAATAAAATTAGAATAGTATTCCAATGTCTTTTTTATTTCCAAATATAATTCCTGTCCGGCAACATCATCGCCTGTATAATACATATATTGTTCAATTGTAACCATCCAGTTCAACGTCCAAACGGGAATCGCCGTCTCCCAGTCTGTCGGCATTAGGGCCGGCAGCAGCTTTGTATACTTTCTTCCAAGGGGCACTTGCTTAATACAATGCTTTAGTAAATCGTACTCACCGAAATAAAAGGTGCTGACTGCAGCGCTGACCTGTGCATCGCCGCTCCAATAAGCCTGTTCAAATGTCGGGCTGTCAGTAAATGTATCCTCGCTGCACATCAGGTTTGTCCTTCGGGAGATCTCAAATATCTTGTTAAGCTGCCAGTCGCTGCACCTGAAGTTACCGTTCCTGCTTACAGGATAACTTGCCTGGTGCACAATTACATCCCTTACCTCGACAGACTTTTCCATGCTGCGGAAAACAAGCATCATATACCGAAGTCCCATTCTTGTCATGGTGTTGTATTCCTGCCAGCCTTCCCTGCAGATATAGCGGATTCCGTTGTTCAAACCGAAGGTGTAGTCCACTTCCCCACCATACATGTTTTCATAACAATAAATATCCAATATGGTTCCTGATGATGCCTTTAACCTGAACTCAATGCTACCGATATGCATATCGTTGAAATCAAGTATAGTCAGTGCATCGCCGCCGCCATCCGGGACATTGATGTTCAATACATCATTATTGCCGTGCAGTATCCCATTGTGCCCTGACATAACTGGTATATCCCTGACAGTTACGGCATTTTTCATAAGTGAATAGATATATTCATCATAAAATATGTATTCCGAATCGACGTATTCAAACTTATGTCCACAACTTTTGAGTTCATCAATGGAATCATAAGTAAAGATATCATCGGTAGAACCAGGAGCTGCACCATATCCATCATAATCCACCAACCCGCCGTAAATCTTCAAGAAACCGTCAGTCTTATTCGGGACTTCAGCTACAGGTCCTATGACAAAGAAATCAGAAAATTCAACTTCGCAATCAAATCCATATTCAATATGAACAAAGAGGTCGTCGAATTTAGCAGACAGCTTCATTAAGAAAAGCTGCTCACCCTCGGCCACTTCCACCTCGCGTTCTCTGTCTCTCTTACTCAGTTCATACAGTCTTCCGTTGATTTTATAGTCGCCGTGCATCCCGTTCCATTTATTCGTAGGGAAATTAATAATACCGCTGCATGCTTTTTCACTTTTAATAAACGCTCCGAAATATGCTGTCATGATTGTGGCATTTGCATCACACCTGCCAGGGAAAAAAGCATTTCTTGTATTTATTGATACAACTTTTCTACCGGGTTTTGTCTCCCGGATGCCCGTAATGGTTTCCGGCCTGACCGGTGAGTTGTCATAATATTTAATCGGACGAGGTGTCAGAATTCCCCAGTTGCCGTCAATAACATCCGCCTTTTGCCATGATGAATCATTATAATCTAGCTTCATCCAATCAAAAGAAAATTTGCGGGCGTCATAATGCTCCATGAAACCAAGGTTGACATTTCTTTTTACTGTTTTCGAAACCAATCCCAGGTCGCGGGACCATAGGCAGGTTTCATCTGATGCTGCTAAAACTGAGCCGCTGCTTTCTATTGAAAAGACAAGCCCACCACTGTTTGCAATTGTCTGGTATGTCGACATTCCGTAGTCCCAAACCCGTACAGACAGTAGGTTTTTACCGTTATTCAGATCTCCGCTGATGTCATACTCATCATAAAACCATTTGTCTAATGTAGACCGAATCGGCCCACGCCCAATTTCTCTGCCGTTAATATAGAGAACATACCTAGTATCAGCACTTATTTTTACAGTTGTGCATTTGTCTGTATCCGCATTGAAAGCCCTGCGGAAGCAAACCGCTGTATTCTCGCTGTCAGCGATACCGCTTCCCCATATCCAATTTGCATTTAATCCCATTCTAGATACCTTTCTTTTCACACGTATATTTTGCTTTAAAGAAGCTTCCCGTGCCATTTCTCCTAACAATAACCCCCGGCCGGGTGCAGTTGAAATCCTTTGTATAGCTGTTCACTAGGAACACTTCTGTCTTAGGTGCTCCCTCCATATCCAAGTACACAATCTTATCATCCATTTCGAACTTAATCCTAAAATCTTTTTCCCCGCTGAATTTCCTGATGTCGAACAAATGCTGGTAACCTTCTTCAGTCCCAAGGCTTTCAACAGACTCGGTTTCATATCCGCATGATAATTCGCCTTTGCAATAGAAGAGCCAGTCAATGTTGTATTTTTCAACGCCTTTTACCAGAAATTCGTCATATACAACCGGGCCGTCAATTCTAAGATCCCTGGTATAATCACAGCACTCATATACATTCTTACTCTTAGCCCTTATTCTATTTTCATCATAATACTCGACTATCCCCTCAGGCCAGATTCCCTCGCCGACAGGCTCATACTTCTGGTCCATCATATCGAGTATCACAGTATTGTGAGACAGAGTCTTATGTTGCCATTCTTGGAATATTTTAGTGCTGTAGCCGTTCGAACCAAGGTCTTCCGAAACCACATCACCGTAGAAACACAGCTCTATGGTCATTACATCAGGATGAGCATGGCTTATAGTTTTTATTCCTGTTTTAATGAAAATTTCCGTCTCCTCATTTTTTAATATCGCACAGAAAGAATCCGGGTTGTTCTGCGAACCGAAATGCGGTAGGCCTTTGTTTTCATAACCGGGATTAAAGAGCAGCCGTTCGGGTATCGACGGCACTCCTTCCTCATAAGCAGTCCCCAGGACTTGCTTAATAAAATCATTGTCAAGTATTGCAGCTGCATACTCAAGCTGCTGCTTGTATTTGGTTAACTCAATCTCAGGCCACCCGTCGCTGGGATTTGGAAGCCGCCCGTTGCTGAACATATTTTTTATCGGGAACATATAAAGATCGTTCGCATATTTATATAACTCGTCAGAGTCAGGTATTTCAAGATTATATTTTTTTGCGAAGTACATCAGGAATGTAACCGGGTGCGCGCAATAGAAATGATAATGAGGGGAATATTCAAACCACATTCCCTCTTCTGTTACCCCCCTTCTCATCTGATCCATTATCCCGAACCTTGAGTAAAAGGCATTGTTGATTATTTTTTCATCGTTAAAGAATAATCCTATGATTCCCTCTGCAGCTTTCATCCATGCAGGGATGTTATAAATTTTATTAGAAAACTGGTCGTACATATCGGCCTGCGGAGTAAAGAGTTTCTCATGCCATTTCTCCAATTGTCCGGGCGTAAAGGCATCCCTGGCCATATCCATTCCGAATATTCCCTGTATCAAACCAACCGCATCCGACAAGTTGATGCCGGTGAGTTTTCCTTCAAACCTCTTAGCTGGAGATTCTACAGTAAAATCATCATAATTTTCAGCGAAAAAGTCCATGACATCTGCTATGAAAGCAGGATATTTATTATCTTGATCAAGTCTGTAGAGGATGCCCGCCTTAAAGCAATTACCCAGCGCTCTGCCCCTGTAGGAGGCAGTCCAGGCATTGTCTTTTTTTGAACCTGTGTTAACTTTTTTGCATACTGTGCAGACATGAGCATTGGGTGACGTTTCATTAAACCTAAGCCTTCCGGCACAGTCGTCGCAGTGGTAATTGTGACCCCATCCCGCTGTCCTTGAGGCATCGTCATGATATGTTTCTATAAAAGCATCCGTTGTGCTCTTCATGGATTCATACAAATCACGCGCCCAATCGAAATTCCTGATTTTTTCCTTAACCTGTATCCAATTAATGATATCCATATCTTTCCCTGCTTCCCTACAAACTACTTAAGCATGGACTGAATCGCCCAAATCAACAGCATCAGCAAAAACATTCCGACAATGGTCCATGCAAAGAGCCTTCTGCTCCGGTGTGCCGGCGTACCTTTTTCAGCAGGGTCTCTGCGTTTCTCGGTCCGCACTACCGATGTAAATTCCCTGGCCCTTTGAAGATCTTCTTCATTGACATATATCTCCGCAGGCACAGCATGGGATTCTCCCAATAATATCCTGGTGTACCCGCGCACATTCGGCCTTTTGACTGCATAGGGAATTTTATTTTGTTTTAGAATGCCTTCATACAGATACAATTCTACACTGTCGTTGATTTCCATGAGTAGTTTTTCAGCCATTACTTACCCCCAGTTCCATTTATATGATTATATCAGATGCCGGCCCTTCATACATGCAGGAATTTCACTTTATCCCCTGATTTCAACTGCCCTGCTATTCTCATATTTTCTTTTTCTATAACCGCCCAGACGGGGTATCCCCCTGTAGTCTGTCCGTCATACATAATGATTATAGGGCTGCCGTTTCCCGGTAATTGTATGCAGCCCGGGAATACAGGCCTTGTAATTATACTCCGGACAATCGGCGTTACCTTTAGTTCATGTTTAAGCCGAATACCCATCCTGTCATGATGACTGCTTACTGTGAATACTGCATTTTCAAGCATCTTCAAATACTTTGAAGGGAAAAGACCTGCATCCGGCCCATGTCTGAACCTTATGATATATTCCCCGTTTTCTTCAATATAGGAGTTCTGATAGTACCCTCTTTCTTCACCGGATTCGGTTTCACCGATGGAGAGGACATCTCCGGCCGCCAGCTTTTCACCGCGGAACATTGATTTACTCCCGAGTCTTTCGGGCACATCGATTCCGCCCCGTACATGCAGGTACGCACGAAGGCCGCTGTGCAGCTGTTTGAACTTAATTTTGTCGCCCATATTGAGGAAAGCAGTATTTCCAGGGCTTAACATGGTTCCGGTCTTAATAACTTCTGCACCAAGGTCAGCTCCTGTTATGCAAATTTCTATGTCTTTCAGGAATTCACATTCAAATCCGGGTCCTGTAATTTCAATAGCTGCAGCATCCGGATTATTACCTAATAATAGATTTCCCTTCCTGAATGCATATTGATCCATTGCACCTGACAGAGGAACGCCAAATTTCCTGTAACCGAAACGACCGGTATCCTGGACTGAGGATAATATGCCCGGAAGTATAATTTTAATCATTTATAAATCACATCCTCGGCAAATATCCTGATAAATTTAACCGTATCGCCTGCTTTGACCGGAAACGGGTCTTTTTTACCCGGTCTGTATAATTCAAATTCAGTCCTGCCTATCAGCATCCATCCTCCGGGGCTTTCCTCCGGATAAATTCCTGTTTGGCTTCCTGCGATTCCTACGGAGCCCTTCGGTATCCGAAGCCTGGGTTTCTCAAGCCTTTCGCAGGCTATCCTTGGATCCATTCCCCCCAAATAGCAGAATCCCGGCATAAAGCCAAGCATGTATACACGGTATTCTCTGGAACAATGCAGATTAATGACTTCTTCCTCGGTAATCCCGTTAACCTTAGCTACATGACCTATATCCGGACCGTATTCTCCTCCGTAGACCACAGGAACTTCAATAGTTCGCTCAATCGTTTTTGATACTACAGGTCTTAATTTTTTCAGGTAACCGGCCAGTTTTGCTGAACTGATTTTTCTATTATCAAATTCAAGCAGCAGACTAGAATAAGCAGGGATTACTTCGATGACCGCCTCATGGCTGATGCATCCTGCTAAAGCAATTATATATGAGTTTGTCTTCTCCTCAATTTTGTTCCCGAATTCCAAGAGAAGATAGTTCTCAGCCGGTTCAAAGATTTTATAGTGCATCGCATCTCCCGACTGCAATACCGTTCCTGACTAATATTTCGTTAATGGCCGCGGCCATTGAAACCGCTCCCAAGGTATCCCCGTGAACACATATAGTATCGACTGAAACCGTTATTTCTTCTCTATCTATAGATTGCACTCTGCCAGTCCGGGCCATATCCAACACCCGCTTCGATATTTTAGATATATCATGAAGAACGGAACCTTCAATACTTCTTGATACCAAGTTTCCTGCACAGTCATACGACCTTTCAGCGAATCCCTCGCTGAAATAAATCCCGCCTGCTTCAACAATCGCTTTTTCAGAGACAGATCCGGCAAGTGTAAAAAACGGTATATTGCCGAATTCTTTTAGTATTCCCGATGCCAGCAGCAGCATGAGCTCATAATCACATGCTGCACGGTTATACAATGCACCGTGCAGTTTAATATGACTTGCCGTTGAATTCTCCTTTTCGGCTTCTGCCATAAAAGCCTGAATCTGCTTTAATACGACATCAAGAATTGCTACCGGGGCCTGGCCCGTTTCTCGCCTTCCGAAATTCTCCTTATCCGCATAACCCGGATGAGCTCCTGCCCTGACTCCGTTTGCCCGGGATAAGAGAATTGAATTTCTTATCGAATATGAATCGCCGGCATGGCCGCCGCAGGCTATATTCGAACTGCTGATAAACTTCATTATCGCGCTGTCATCACCTTTTTTCTCGCCCATATCGCAATTGATATCGATAATTCTCATATCTCTACGACCCTTTTGTTTTAATATAGGATGACAGGTAATTTTCCATTCCGTCATAATGTCTTTGCGTAACTTCTTCCATTAATTCAATGTCAGCACCGAATTCGCAGGCTTTAAGGGCTGATTCATGATTCCTGACAAAGTAATCCCATGCCTCCATATCAAAGGCAGGAACATGGTAATTTCTGTAAATCCAGACAGGAAGGCTGCCGGGGGTAGTACCGAATGCGAGGAATAATTCGTCCGGATATTCACCTCTTCTGAATTTTAAGCTGTAAGGTACAGCCAGTTCGCGACACTTTTCAACATAAAATTCATCATCCTTACCGGCACCGGGTCCGAAGAACTGGTCATATGTGATTCCCCCGGGGTAGCAGTGAAGGGAGAAAACCGAAATCGGCTTCAGTGATTCTATAAACTTAATGATAGCTCTGGTTTCAGGTTCTGAGGCAGGCCTGGGCCCCCTATAAGTTGCGGATTCAGGATCAGCAGTACTTAAACCGTACATATCGCTGATAACATTCCAGTCAGAAGGAAAATTTCGGTTCAGGTCAACACCCGCGGAATTTACCCTGAGATATGAAGTGTGTCCCTTAGCCATCCTCTCGGCTTCATCGGGATTGGCTGAGGGCATTATGGCTATCCCGACTTTTTCAAAGAATTCCTCGTCTTTTTCAATAAGGAATTTTTCCATGATGTCCAAGGCTGTAAACTGTCCGGCTTCAGCGGCATGCACTCCTCCTATTATAACGACGGCTCTATCCATATTACCTTTTTTCAGGGCGAACATTTCACGACCTTTAACAGAGTGTCCGTAGTTTATATATTCAACATTTTTGTATGTCTTTGCAATTCTTTTTGCCTCTGTCATTGTTTTATCATGAGTCCAGATTACATTATTATCTACCACCCTTGCCGCTATCGGCGACAACGGCCTGTCGTTCATATCAGTCGTAAGCCAATAAGTATAGACTTTATTGTTTTTGACACAATTATCTGTCCATCTGAACATGTTTTCAGACTTTCTTTCAGGTTTTCCCGAAAAGACTAATTCCGCTTTTGAAATATCCTCGGTTTCAAAGAATTCATTTCGCATTTTATTGTATTTAAAGTCAGTTGCTTCTTTTCTAAAGACAGTTATCTCCAGTAAGTCCGGCAAGCCGGGAAACTTCTCCGGTTCTCTTCTTACATTCGGGCTGATATTAAAGTCTATTAGAACTTTCCCATCAACCGCTTTTATACTGGTATTCCAAATAAGTGAAAAAGCCATCTCTCCCCCTTTTTTTTGTTATCCGACAGATAACTTTATGATACTTAGGTCATGTGGATATTTTAGCATAAAAAAAGACCACCCGAGGGTGGTCTTGTAACTATTTTGGTTATTTTACTATCTCGCCGCGCCTGTAAGCTGCCCAGACATTTTCGAACCAGCTTTCACCGGAAGGTATTGCGCGAACATCTTCCCATCTGACATCAAACTGCGGTTGCGCACCATCAAGCCACATGCTGACAACACATGCTTTTTGCAGCAGGTCGCCGCTGTCCAACGTAAATTTAAAATCATCGGAAAGTTTTTCAAGCGGCAGAATTCCTTTTTCATCGCTTACCAAATAAGATCCTCTGGAACGTCCGCCGTTATTAATAAACTCAATAATAGCTTTAAGATAAACAATCTGTGTCACAAGGATGTCCCTGTTTCTGAAGGCCTCTACAAGCTCCCAGACAGCTCCTGCAATCGTCTTGGATTCGAATACCGCCAGTTCATCAACACACTCATCCAAAGCTTTCTTTGCTTCTTCAAGGGACCGAATGTGCGCACCTGCCTTAGTCATTCTGGTCTGAAGTTCAACCCTGTTACTAATAATATTGGATTTGCCGTCATTTGCAAGAATAGCTTTGGCACGGGTCATATTCTCAGAAAGCGTTGGTTCTGCAGCTTTAACGAAATCATCGGTTGAAAGGGGTTCATCAGTATAATTAGCTGCAATAAACTGCGCTGCTCTGAAAGAACCTACCTGTGTAGAGTTCAGCGCACTTCCGCCTGGTCTGTATACACCGAAGGTACCATTGACTTCTCCAACCGGGAATAAATGCTTTATATTACTTTCCCACCAGATGTTGCCTTTTAATCCACCGTTGTTGTGTTGGGCACAAACTGCTATTTCAAGATATTCTGTGTGCAAATCTATACCATTATTTGTGTAAAGGTCTATTGCCGGCTGATTCATATGAGCCAGACGTTCAATGGGAAGTCCGAACAAAGCATTTGAATTTTTAAGATAGTCATAACTTTCGCTGCCCAGCATTGTAAAATCAAATTCTCCGTCTTTTACACTGCATGTAGGATTGGACATAAAGTCCATGAATACCCTGCGGTCATTTATTTGTGTTTCATTATAAACAAGAATATCAACGATTGAAGAACCGAAGTTTTCTATCTTCCTCGGGTCGAAAGGCCACTGGTATCCCTTTAGGAATATCGCATCAAGCATCTTGCCCTTATCGTCAAAGTATTCATCAAGGAATTCTTTTTCATCATTTCCGTCAGTATCAGTTGAAATGTATCGCGGAATTACCTGCTGGTATGTGCCTGAAAGATTCCATCTGAATTTGGTTGAAGCAATACCATACTGAGATTCAGTAAGATTAATTCCCTCAGCTCCGGCTTCGAAGGCAATACCGGAACTTCCGAGATGGCTTACTGGATATACACTGGTGTAGTAGATGCCTGCGGGTCCGCCCGTAGCAAAAATAACATTCGTACAATTGAACAGGGTGAATCCTTTATTTTGCGCACCCTGGTTCTTTGTATTTATGGCAAGCAGCCCAACGGTATTTTCACCCTGTGTAAGTACTGCAATTACTACATATCCGTCGAAGATATTTATCCTTTTGTTCTGGATCTGTACTTCAAGCTTTTCGGTCATGAACTTTGATGTAAGCGGGCCTGCCGAAGTTGCCCTCTCCCTCGGGTCATGGTCGGTCTTGTAACCGATGTATTCTCCGTATTTATTATGAGGGAACGGAACTCCTATTGAAGCAAGCTTGTAAAAGCCCTTTGCACTAAGCGCAGCCTCAACCAATGCAATATCTCCGTGCATGCTGCCGCCCTTGAAAAGCGTACTGGCCATTTCATAGACGGAATCCGGCGTATTTCCGGAAAGAGTAAGCTTATAATAGGTCTGCTTGTCAGATCCTGTATTCCTTGATGTGCCCATTTTAATGCCTTCGGTAATGATAGCAATATCTTTCTGACCGAGGTCATATAAAGAATCCGCCGCATTGTACCCTGCCGCACCGGTGCCAAGAACTATGGTATTCATGCTGTATACATCAAAATCTATTCCATTGATTTTTACAATTTCCTTATTCATCATATCCTCCGTTTACAGTCTCTGTATGTGGAAGCCGCCGTCAACGTTCACAACTTCTCCTGTTGAGAATGAGAACAAGTTTGAACAAAATGCTGAAACAGCATTGGCGATATCTTCCGGATAACCCCACCTCTTGATGGGAGTAAGACCTTCAGAGATAAGTTTGTCGTATTTATCTTTAACAACCTCTGTCATTGGTGTAAAGATTATGCCGGGGCGAATTTCATAAACATTGATTCCATATTCAGCAAGCCTGTCTGCAAAAAGTTTGGTAACCATGCTGACACCGGCTTTAGAAATACAGTATTCCCCTCTTGAAACTGATGACACATATGATGACATTGATGCAATATTAATTATCTTCGGCATAAAATTCTCAACTTTGCCGATGAGGGCTATCATCTGGTTGGCAACGGCCTGTGTCAGGAATAAAGTGCCTTTCAGATTTATGCCTGCAACAAAATCATAACTTTCTTCGGTCATTTCAAGAATGTCCGCTCTTACTCTGGGGGCCACACCTGCGTTGTTAACCAAAACATCAATTCTACCGAACTTAGCCATTATCTCTTCAACAACCGCCGCCCTGCTGTCTGTGCTGGTGATGTCGCCTCGTATGTAAAGAACTTGAGCACCCGTTTCTTCAATAGGTGTAATATTCTCAGCTACGTCTTCTTTTTTCAGAACATCCATAATCGCTATGGAATATCCATCCTTTGCAAGCTTAAGCGCTATGCCATTTCCGATTCCCCTGGCCGCGCCTGTTACCAGCGCTACTTTTTTATGACCCATTATTCTCTCCTCCTAAACAAATGTCCTCAATATTGCTTCTGCGGCTTTACGACCTTCTCCTGCAGCCTGGACTACTGTGGTACCCCCATTTATTATATCCCCTCCCGCGTACACTTTATCACGGGATGTTTTAAAGTTTTCGTCAACTTTTATGATTCCCCACTTATTTTCAACGCTGTTTAACGCTTCTGTGAGGGCTTCATCCACCTGTTGGCCTGTTGCTTCTATACAAAGGTCAACAGGAAGAGTGTATTCTGAATCCGGAATTATCACAGGACGGGCCCTGCCTGAATCATCAAGTTCACCCAGCATAGTATGTGATATTTTAACTCCTGTCAGTTTTTCATCGCCTGCGTAAGCAGTGGGCTGGCTGAGAATCATAAAGTGGACCCCTAAGTCCAGTGCATGGCTGACTTCTTCGTTCCATGCCGGGAGCTCGTGGAATGAACGCCTGTAAATCAGATACACATTCCTAAGGCCTCTGCTCTTAAGAGATGCTACAGCGTCCATTGCGGTATTTCCGCCACCGATTACTGCTCCGGTCATGCCTGATTCTAATTCAATGCCATCGGTTTTATTTTTATATAGGAAATCAAGTGCATCATAAACGCCTTCAGGCTTATGATTAAATTTAAGGGTGGATGTTTTACACATTCCCGCTCCTATAAATACAGCGTCATAACCCTGGGCAAAAATATTATCAAGATTGAATTCTTTTGATATCGCTGTGTTGTATTTAATTGTAAAAAGACCTGTTTCTTCCAATGCAAGGCTTTCAACTTCTGATTTAAATATATCTGCCGGCAGTCTGTCAAAAGGAATAACTGCTTCAGCGGTTCCGCCTGCATAATCAGCAGCTTCAAAAACAGTAACTTCAACTCCTGCTTCAATCAAGGTGGTTGCACAAGCTATTCCTGCTCCGCCAAATCCAATGACAGCCACTTTTTTACCAGTGGGAAACCCGCCTTTGATTTTAGTCCAGCCCTCTTCCCTTGCTTTTGTACATATAAATTTCTGTATTTCAGCTATAGGCACAGAGTGTTTACCTAATATGCCTGCTGAACAGGTTCTTTCGCACAAGACCTCTGAAGGACAGGTATATGCGCATGTTTCGGGAATTTTATTGCTTGCAGTAAGGATTTCATATCCCTTCTTAACATTACCATCGTAAAAAGCTTTGATAAAGCCTGCAACGTCGATATCAGCAGGACAGTTATTGGAACATGAACCACCCCAGCAGTTCTTGCAACTGTCAGCCATATCCTGTACATATTCTTCGCTTGTCAGACGGCCTTTATAGAAAATGTCCGCATAAGTAGCACCGTCGCGGATAACACAACCTGATACCTGGTGGTCGCGCATCATCTGGGTGCATGATGAACAGGTGATACAAACCTTTCCGAGGTTCAGTTTCCCGTTTTTAAAGAAATCGTTGGGAAAATCAGGATATGCAAGCCCCATCCGCCCAAGACCAATGATATCAGCTTTTCCGTTGGTCAGCATGTGGTCGCCTACACTCATGGTCATCTGGCGAAGCCAGCTGGTACCTGAAGTGATGAATTTAACATTCGGATAAGCTTTTGCAATCTCAGTAGTAATTTTTATATTCCTTTCGAGGGTAAGGAGCGGGTGTTCTTCAGGAAGTTCAAATCCCTGTATGGGGAAGTCAAAAGGTCTTTCATAATTAGGATTATAATATGGGTTTCCGATTGCTATGTTTAGCATCTCCACACCCATTTCCCTCAATTCACCAATAAGCTTTTTCGGTTCCGTCAGGTCATACTCACGGCTACCGTCGGTCTTCATTCCCCATGCATATGGGTACTCATAGCCGTCGGAAACGCTGAGACGTGATGAAACTGTAATACCGGGAACTTCATCCATCACCCTTTTGATTGTTTCTTTTATGAACCTTGTCCTGTTTTCATAGCTTCCTCCGTATTTGCTGTTTTCACGGGTAAAACCGGAAAAGATTTCATGGAGAAGATAGCCGTGGCAGGCTTTAATGTCAACAGCATCAAATCCGCATTCTTTTGCCAACCTGGCAGCTTCAACGTATTTATCCTGCAGTTTATCCAGATATTCATCCGACACCAGAGGGTATTCCTCTGTAAGCCCATGTTTGTATGCCAGTACCTTGGAGTGATGTGCAATAATTGGTTCCGGCTTACCTTTAGGTTTGCTTTCACGACCTGAATGAGTAAGCTGGAGAACCAGAAATGGATCCTGTTTTTCGCCTTTTTCATTATATGAATTATCACGTATGTCTTTTACAAATTTCTTAAATTTATCAATATTGCTTTTATGAATCCACAACTGATGAGGATTTGCCCTTCCTTCGGGCACTACAGCGGTGGCTTCGAGCCATATTATCCCCGCTCCGCCTGCTGCAAATCTTTTATATTTTCTATATGTGAGTTCCGAAGGATTGCCGGCGTTGTCGCAGTCGCATCCTTCCATTGGCTGTATGCAAAAACGGTTCGGCACCTGTTTGCCCCCGATTGTAAGTTCACGGTTAAAATTTGAGGTATTGACACTTTCACTGAAAGGTATTTCTACATTATGCTCCTTTAGTGCTTTTTTGAAATCATCATTATTCCTTATAACCAGCCTTGATTTATATTTTTTAATCATTAATCAATCTCCTAAGGTATCTTTTTTAGTCATATTGCCCCAATATCACCAATATATTAAAGTAACATAACAACAAAGGCAAGGATTTTTTCCATGCATTTATTATTATATCATCACTGATTGTTCCAAGATACTAAAACGGAATATAAGCGTAGTGCTATTATCCCGCTTTTTGGATTTTTAAGATTTAATTAATACGTATGCCCCAGATTTTCTTTTCGTAAGATCCCACCACGGCGATGTCGTTGTAAACAGCCGGGGTCGATTCGATATTGGCGCCAAGGCTTACTTCGCTGACAATCTGCCCGTTAACCGGATCCATAAGCCTCATCATACCGCTGAAATTGCAGTAAAGAAAATATGTCTTTCCTTCAGATTCATCATAAACGGCAGTTGGCGTCGACCAGCTGTAATTGGGAAGTTCGAAGGCCCAGATTTCACGGCCGGTTGCTTTGTCAAGCGCTGCAAGTCTGCCGCCTAAAACCGTACCCGTCTTGGCGATATTGATTATAACCCTGTCGCTTATATCGTTTTTCCCAACCAGTACCGTGGCAAGCGAGCCGCCGTTAATATATGAATCGTAATAGCACGGATAAGCCGCTTCCCAGATCAACTCACCGGTCAATGCATTAAACTTCCTGACATAGCAATCCATGATTATGTACTCAGGTTTATCTTCATCTTCCATCTCGTCGATTTCCGCCTTACGAGCCTTGCCCCTTAAGTCCAGCTCATTGGCTGCATAAATGTATACCCCTTCATCTGTTTCTTCTAAAACCACAGAGCCATCAGTGTCGTCGCCCATGTCAAACATCCATACAGGTTCCAGCTTATTCAAATCAATGCACTGGAGAAGACCGCCGTTATCTGCAAAAAACATATACTGTCCATACACCACCGGTGAATTTTCTATTCCCAGCCGGCCGTTTATTGGATTCTTATATCTGTATTTCACCGTCTCGGGGTTAACGGAAATTTCGCCTGTCTCCATATTGAATTCAGTGTTTAACTTCATTATATAAATCAGGCCGTTCTCTGCGCATTCTATATATACATCGCCGGGAGTATAAAGCAGGCCAGACGAATCAAAAGCATACCATCCTCTGTAGGCATTTTTGTCATAACCCGGTATTTCATAGATTATGGTCTGGTCAATCAGGCTGAATATCCTGTATTTCGGCATGCCGTAGACATCGCCGTTGTAATCCACGCCCTGCCCGGTATAAAGAATGGGGTATCCCCTCGGGTCAACCGTAACGCTGCCCTTTGTCGGGAAGCCGATTTCTATCGGCGGCCGGGTCCATTGGCCTGTTTCTAACTCGCAGAAATAAATAAATCCGTCCATTGCCGCATAAATTACCTCTGTAAGGGAATTATCCTTAAATTCAGGATACACATTCATCAGCGCAACCATATCAACCGGCCAGTTTATTATGGAAGGCTGTCCGGTCCACCCGGTGCCGGGCCAATTGTCAATGACTCCTACATCAAAGGACCACTCAATTTCGAGTTTCCACTCGCTGACATCAGCCGTTCCATATGCCCCGCCGTCCCTATAATTGTTTCCGCGGAAGGTAAGAACGCCTTCAGCCAAAGCATAATCCTCGGGAATTCCAAAATCAATATTCTGATAAAAATCAAATTCTCCATCGTTAATTACATCATACTCAAAATCGAAGGCTTCAGGCATTGCAGCATATATAGGATTCATGACTATTAAATATGGCTTCTGCTCCATGAACCTGTATATTATATTTGAGACATTCGCAAGGACACCAATGGCTTCAAGGTTTTCATTTGTCTGTTCGCTCATTATGGAAATGATATACGGTCTTCCGGCATATACGATGCCAACGTCATTGTATGCATTCTCGGGTAGATAGTTTCCTATCTTATGTGGTATAACAAGGCCTGCAGGCAGGTACTTATCTATCCTGTCGCTCCACAGTGTATTGTCAAGATAATAGACCATAGCACCGTACAACTTAGGATTCTCTTCATATCTGTCATAGAGTTCTTTGGCAAATACCGCCATATCGGCAGGACTCGATCTGTGCCGCATGCCATAATTGATTTTAGCACCCAGATCACTCATATAATTAAGAATATTATTCCTGCCGCACAACCTGATTATCATATTTATTGCGCAGTTGTCGCTATAAACAAGCGAATATTCAATAAGCTGGCTAACTGTATATACATCGCCGTATTCGCCTTTGATTATTCTGCCCGTGCCCCATTCAAGATCCTCTTCAAGGTATTCCATCTCCAGTTCAGGGTCAATGAGACCTTCATCAATCTGCTTGAACAAATACAGGTTAATCGGAAGCTTCGATGTGCTGGCCGCTATAAACTGAGCGCTTTCATTTATCCCAAAGGAATTTCCCGATTCAATGTCAAGGAAAGTGATTCCGAACCGTCCGTCAAAACGTTCAAAATATCTGTTTATATATTCTTTAAGAACATTTAGATTTTCCTCATCGGCAGCTGGATTGTCGCCGGGCGCCGGTGTTGGAAGCGGCTGCGGTGACGGAACCGGAAATATTGTAGGTCTTGGAGTCGGAGTAGGCTCGGGGGTTGGGGTTGGTTCAGGAGAAGCAGTAGGGGCAGTAGATTCAGTCGGTCCCGGGCTTTCAATTATATCCCTGTCACATGCTGTAAAAAAAACTGCGGCTATTCCGCAAATTAATAATGCAATTAGTAATGTATGCAAAATGTATTTCTTCAAATTAAAACCACCATAAATAATAATCCAAAAGCAAGGCCAAGTAATGCCCCTGCTATAACTTCGACGGGTGTATGACCGATAAGTTCCTTCAGTTCCTCATCAAGATGGAAATTTTCTTTATCATGATGGAACATTCGGTTCAATACCCTTGCCTGCTTGCCGGTTGCTCGTCTTACACCCGCGGCATCATACATAACCACCAGCGCGAAAGCGGCTGCAAGTCCGAATGCAGCTGATTCAAGGCCTTCGTTGACACCGATTACCGTTGCAAGACTAACCACGAAAGCTGAATGTGAACTTGGCATTCCGCCTGCGCCAACCAGACGTCTGAAGTCAATCTGTCTGGATGACATTATATCAAAAATAAATTTCAAGGCCTGTGCAGTAATCCAGGCAATAAAAGGTATAGTTAAAAACTGATATGTGAATATAAATTCATGCATACCCGGCTACTCCTTCCTGTCCCTGATATAAACTGCTGCCGAATATAGAAATCTCGTGTCGCAGTTAATACCTGACAGTGCTTCAAGAGATGCATCTATGTGGTCAGCCAACATTATTTTGGCCGTCCCTACTCCGTATAAGGATGTATACGTTACCCTGTCATTCCGGCTATCGCTTCCAGTAGGCTTTCCGAGTGCATCGGATGTCCCTTCTACATCAAGGATATCATCCTTTATCTGAAATGCACAACCTAAGTTATCTGCAAATGCAATCAGCGCCTTTTCGTCATCATTACTACAGCCGCCCAGGATTCCGCCTGCAGCTACTGAAGCATCAATAAGCGCACCAGTTTTCATGGAATGCATGTCCCTTAGGGATTCACTGTCGGCAGCTCCTTCAATATCGAGAACCTGTCCGCCGATCATCCCACCGGATCCGGCTGCGTTCATTATCACTGTCGCCGCCCTTAGTTTTTGTTCGGTACAGTCTTTAAGAATGTCAGATAAGATATTCTCCATGGCCGAATTTAATAAAGCATCACCTGCAAGGATTGCCCCCGCTTCACCGAAAACCATATGGCTCGAAGGCTTTCCCCGCCTTAAGTCATCATTGTCCATAGATGGCAGGTCGTCATGTATCAGCGAGTAAGTATGAATCATTTCAATAGATGCTGCATATGGCACGGCCCCAGCCAAATCCTCTCTCGAAAAAATATTATAAGTTCCTAGAAGCAGTGCCGGTCTCAGCCTTTTTCCACCTGCGTTAATGCTGTATAACATGCTGTCCGTCAATTTCACGGGAGCATTTTTCAGTGACTTAATATAAACGTTTAAATAATCTCCGGCAACTGAAGAATACAACTTCAGTTTTTCAGTGAAACTACTATTCATTAACTTTATCTCCGGATTCTGATTTATTTACAGTCTCGACTTGTTTTCTGGCGTTTTCAAGTCTTTTTTGAAGTACTTCTATTATTCCGATTCCTTTTTTATACATCCCCAATGCTTCATCAAGATTTATTTCACCGTTTTCAAGAGATGCCACCAATTCTTCAAGATTCTTCATCAGTTCTTCAAATGATTTATTTTCCATTGGATTCCTCCGTTCTTTTAACTTCGCTGATAATAAGCCCATCCGTAACCCTGGCTTTTATTTCATTACCGGGTAAAATCTCACCTATACTTGTAATGACATGTTCATCAGGGCCGGTTATTACCGAATACCCTCTGGAAATAGTGCCAAGAGGGCTTAAAAGCGCCAGCTTTGCAGTCAATTCCCTGTAATCAGTGTCTTTCCGATCCAAAAGCACGGCAAAGGACGACTGCATTTTCTCGGTCATCCTGTCCACTGCCAGTGAAGCCATATTAAATATTTCATCAGGTCTGCTCATTACCGGTCTGCTTATTATTGATTTGAGCGCGTTTTCCTTTTTGTCCAGTATATTTACTGCAGCACCTTTTATCCTTATCTGCAAATCTTTTATAGCATTCAGAACAGCGCTCAATTCAGGCACCGCAAGTTCAGCAGCTGCCGAAGGCGTTGGCGCCCTCATGTCCGCCACAAAGTCCGCTATTGTGTAATCTGTTTCATGCCCGACCGCTGATATTACCGGTATAATTGACTTAAAAATCGCCCGTGCAAGAGCTTCTTCATTGAATGGCCACAGGTCCTCGATGGAACCGCCGCCCCTGGCAATAATAATTACATCAACAGGCCTTGTCTCATTAAAGTACTTTATACCGGATGCAATCTCCAATTCCGCTCCCTTACCCTGCACATGGGATGGATAGAGGATAAGGCTGTACCCGGGAAACCTTCTGTCGAGTACATTTATTATATCCCTGATTACCGCACCAGTTGAAGATGTTACTACACCGATTGTTCCAGGCAGCCCAGGTATGGGTTTTTTATTTTCAGCATCAAAAAGCCCTTCTTCGGCCAGTTGTTTCTTCAATTTCTCGAACCGAATATAAAGAGCGCCTTCTCCTTCTTCCATCATGCTAGAAACATAAAGCTGATACTGGCCGCTTTTCTCGTATACAGATACATAACCTGATGCAGTAACCTGCATACCGTCGGAAGGCCTGAAAAGAAGCCTGCCCGCATATGATGAAAACATTATGCATTTAATTGCAGCATTATCATCTTTGAGCGTAAAATACATATGCCCGGAATGATGCAGTTTGAAATTTGAGATTTCCCCGCGAACCATAAGATCGGCAAGATTTTCATCGTTGCCAAGGAGTTTCTTTATATATGAGTTTAACTGTGATACTGAAATTGCCTTATTCATAGGATACGTCACGAAATATTAGCCAGTATGCCGTTGATGAACTTGCCTGAGGAATCCGAGCCGTACTTTTTAGCAAGGTCGACAGCTTCATTAATTGCAACTCCTTTGGGCACATCGTCCCTGTACTTGATTTCATAATAGCCCATACGG
>Ga0233413_10000212_pt1 | contig 30279 bp, 27 predicted proteins | sample Na_anoxic_6_MG_FD_189019 | JGI IMG/M metagenome (GOLD analysis project Ga0233413, IMG submission 189019) | Seawater microbial communities from Saanich Inlet, British Columbia, Canada - Na_anoxic_6_MG | ecosystem: Environmental > Aquatic > Marine > Inlet | place: Canada: British Columbia...
CAGGGGCGCTGGCATTGACCGGGTGTGCTGCTGAGCAACAAGAATGCGCCAGTGGTGAGGCGGAACGAAGCTATACATGGAAGATGGTCACGACCTGGCCACCCAATTTCCCCGGACTCGGCACTGGTGTATTGCGTCTGGCAAAGTTCATTGAGGATGCATCCGGCGGACGACTACGCATCAAGGTCTATGCGGGAGGTGAACTTGTGCCGCCATTAGAGGTTTTCGACACAGTATCGCGCGGTACGGCCGAGATTGGCCATGGTGCGGCGTATTACTGGAAAGGAAAGTCTGCAGCAACACAGTTTTTCACGGCGTTACCATTCGGCATGAACGCAATGGAGATGAACGGCTGGCTGTACTACGGTGGTGGCCTGGAACTCTATCGTGATTTGTATGCCGGGTTTAATCTCGTGCCATTTCCGGCCGGCAACACTGGGGTACAAATGGGCGGCTGGTTCAACAAGGAAATTAACTCCCTGGCCGATCTTAACGGACTTAAAATGCGTATTCCGGGCTGGGGCGGTGAAGTGTTGAAGCGGGCCGGCGGGACACCGGTAAATATTGCCGGAGCAGAAATATTCACCGCATTACAAACTGGCAGTATTGATGCTACTGAATGGGTTGGTCCCTATAACGATCTCGCTTTCGGTCTGCACAAGGCAGCACGTTATTACTATTACCCTGGTTGGCAAGAGCCTGGCCCGGTGCTTGAATGTATTGTGAACCAGCAGGCATTCAATGAGTTGCCGAAAGACTTACAAACTATTGTCGAGCTGGCGTGTAGTGCAATCAATGACCAGATGACAGCCGAGTTCACGGCACGTAACGCACAGTCACTAGAGCAACTCAAGGCCGAAGGTAAAGTCGAAATACGGCAATTTCCAGATGATGTGATGAAAGAATTACGAAAACTGACGCGTGAAGTTGTTGATGATCTTGTTTCAAAAGATCCGATTGCTGCACGCATCTACGAGTCATATTCAAAGTTCAGCAAAACAGTTGGTGCCTGGACAGAAATATCTGAACAAGCCATGCTCGATACTCGATCACTTTGAAGCGTTCATCGCTATTCAAAAAAAGAATGCCGCATAATCAATCATGCGTTATCTCTGCACTGTTAGTGACTGTGTTCATGATGACAGTTGGCGGCTGCGGCGGTGATAGCCAACCTGAATTTGATGCTGCGGGCCTTAAGGTTTACCAGCACTCTATGAATGGTGCCCCGACGACTCTCGACCCGGTGCAGATCTCGGCTGTTTATGCAAATTTTGTCGTTGTAAACGTCTATGACACGCTGTTTTCTTATAAGTATCTTGCGCGGCCCTATGCACTGAAAACAAACCTGGCTGCTGACTGGCCGGACATTTCAACCGATGGGTTGACGTATACCATCCGCATCAAGCCGGGAGTTCACTTCATTGATGACCCGGCATTTTCCGGTGGACGTGGGCGGGAAGTTGTAGCGTCGGATTTCATTTATTCGATCAAGCGTCATTTTGACCCGGCAACCCGGCCCCGGGGAGCGTGGCTTTGGGCCGGGCGCATTGTTGGTCTCGACGCATGGAAAGAGGCCGGCTCGGATTACAACGTGCAGATTGAAGGGCTCAAAACTGTTGACGCGCACACCGTAGAAATTAAGCTGATCAAGCCGTACCCACAGTTGCTGGACACGTTAGCACAGGGGTCTGCGGCAATCGTACCGCGCGAAGCCGTTGAATATTACGGCAAGCAATTTGCTGTCAATCCAGTCGGATCCGGGCCATTTAGTCTTGTTTCATACGACACATCGAAGGTCGTGCTGCAGAAAAATCCAGGTTTTAGAAAAGAGCCGGTTGACCTTGAGTTAGAGGGTTACGACCCGTCCACACAGGCCACAACTGGTGTTGCAAAAATTTCCGAACGTTCGCCACCATTCCTTGATCGAATCGAAATCCACTTTATTGAAGAAGATTCCGCACGCTGGAGTTCATTTACAAAAGGCAATGAAATTCAGCTTAGTGTCCTCCCAAAGGAACAAGTTGATCGCGTACTCGTATCGAAGAGCCCGGTACGCCTGAAGCCTGAATATGCCGAGCGCTATCACATGAGCTCAGGTTTTGAGGCAGCTTTCGTGTATACGGCCTTCAACATGGATTTTCCGGGGTTTGGGTATGATCCGGATCCAGTGCAGGAGAAACGCAACAAGGCATTGCGCTGTGCAATCGTCAAGGCCGTTTCATGGGAGCAACGTAATGAGAGTTTCTATTACGGCCTCGGCAAGATTTTTCCCGGAATAATTCCGCCGGTGGTGCCGGAATACGATCCGGATTTGTCGCGTGAAAGTGTCACGCGTGACGTTGCGGGAGCACGGCAGCTGCTCGCTGATAATGGCTGGACTGCAGATAATTTACCTGATTATATTTATGGCACAACTGCCAAAGTTACAGGCCGTCTGTTCTTTGAACAGGTGCGCTCCTGGCTCAAGGAAATAGGTTATCCACAGGAAAAAGTTATCCTGAAGCAATACGCTTCCTTCGGTGACATCAGTAAGGCCTGGAAAGAAAGCCAGCTGCCGATTATTGCCCTGGCCTGGAAGCTCGACTACCCGGATGCTGAAAATACTCTGCAATTATTCTATGGACCGAATTCCTCACCAGGATCAAACAGTGGCAACTACCGTAATCCAGAGTACGACCGACTGTATGACGAGGCCAGTACGATGTTGCCGTCACCCGAGCGCACCAGGATTTACCGTCGCATGAATCGCATCATAATTGATGATTGTGCTGCAATTACGGGCTTGTCGCGGACGCAAATCACCCTGTGGCATAAAAATGTGATTGCAGTCCCTGACCGTGACATCGTCAGCGGCTTTTTTCTGAAGTATGTCGATGTTGAACCGGTCAATACCGGAGGCTGAACGACGTTGGAATTACTGCAGTACATGATTCGCAAGCTGATTTCCGGTATCCCGCTGGTACTTGGCGTGACATTTCTAAGCTTTGTGCTGATGGTCTATTTCGGGCCGGACAAAACGTATGAGCTGCTCGGCAAGAATCCAACCATTGAGGAAATTGCCGAGGTCCGCACACAGTTAGGCTATGACCAGCCATTTATGGTGCGCTATGTTGATTATTTGCGTGAACTTGCAACATTTGATTTCGGTAACTCTGATTCAACCGGTGAACGTGTTGATGTACTGCTAAAGCGCACTATCCCGGTATCATTGGCACTTGTAACACCCGGTTTCATCCTTGGCAACCTGCTCGGCGTGTTACTGGCGCTCGTTGCGGCGCACTACCGCAGCACCTGGGTCGATAAATTTATCATGGGCAGCGCTGTTATCGGTATGAGCATCAGTTTTCTGATTGTCATCATCGCATTCCAGATTATTTTTTCTTCAAGTTATGGGTTGGATCTGTTCCCTGTACGTGGATGGAATATCAATTCAGTCGGCGATTACTTTGCCTATGTCACCGTACCGACGCTCGCTACGGTATTCGTCGCACTTGGCTATAACACCCGTTTTTATCGTTCAGTCCTGGTTGAGGAGATGACGCGTGATCATGTGCGTACGGCACGAGCATTCGGTGTGCCACCGGCTAAGCTGTTCTACAAGAACATCCTCAAGAACAGCATGATTCCGATTATCACCCGGATTATTTTTTCAATTCCGATGATCATTATCAGCGGTAGCTTGTTGATTGAAAGTTACTTCGGTATTCCCGGCGTCGGTTTATTGACCTATGACGCGATCATTGGCGGTGATCAGCCAATCCTCAAGGCTGTGGTTGGCCTGACTGCAATTTTATTCGTGCTGGCACAACTCGTGGCTGATATTTTATACCGGGCTGTCGACCCACGGATCACACTGAAGTGAACAGCGTTTCGATCAAGCCGGTACGACGTGAGTCTTTGTGGAGTAAAGCAGCTTATAAGTTTCGCCGTGACCGAATCGGTATGGCCTCGTTTGTATTTGTAATGCTGTACATGCTGGTTGCACTCGGTGTTACTTTTGAATGGTGGGCTTCCGACTGGAGTGATGTCAGCGGTGGAAAATGGGAAGCTGCATCGGCGCTACACTGGTTTGGTACCAACCTGATTGGTCAGGATATTTTTTCACGTGCAATCTATAGCACCAAAACAGCGTTTGAGGTCGGTCTTGTTGTCGCATTCATTGCGACGGGTCTTGGCGCTGTACTTGGCGCAATCTCCGGATTCTTCAGCAGTTCATGGATTGATGAAATTTTGCTGTGGGTCATGGGTGTTCTCGACTCGATTCCGTTTTATCTGTTCGTCGGCGCAATTGTATTCGCCATGCAGGACAATCCATACGCAATGCATATCGCGATGATTTCAACTTTCTGGACATCAGCCGGCCGTCTTGTCCGCGGTGAAGTGATCAAGTTGCGAGGACTTGAGTATGTAGAAGCTGCGCACGCGATCGGCGTGCCCGAGTTAACGATTATCTTCCGCCATATACTGCCCAACACAACGCATATCCTGCTGGTGCAGGCAACAATCACCTTTGTTGCTGCAATCAAGTCGGAAGTTATCCTCAGTTTTCTCGGTCTGGGCGTCAAGGATGGTATGAGCTGGGGGCTGATGATTGCCGAGAGTACGCAAGAAGTACTGGCTGGATTCTTTAATAATTTCCTGGCCGCATCGTTGTTGATGTTTGGTCTCGTCATGGCATTCAACATGTTTGCTGATGCGTTACAAGATGCGTTAGATCCGAGAAAAGTAGCTTGAGCGACATACAAAAAATGCCACTGCTGAGTGTCCGCGATCTCGTCATCGAGTTTGAGACCGAGAACGGTGTTGTACGTGCGGTCGATACGATCAGTTTTGATGTGTACGAAGGCGATACCATCGGTCTTGTTGGTGAATCTGGCTGCGGCAAAACCGTAACCGGCCTGTCGATACTGGGCCTGATCCCATCACCGCCCGGACGTATCGTCAGCGGCAGTATCACTATAATGGGTCGCGAACTCGTTGGCCTGAACGACAGTGAGTTGCGTGAAATCCGCGGGCGAGATATCTCGATGATTTTTCAGGAGCCGATGACAGCACTGAACCCGGTGTTTACGGTCGGTAATCAAATGACTGATGTGTTGATGCGTCATCGTGGGCTGACACGGCGCCAGGCACGCAATGCTGCGATCGAGATGTTGGCGAAGGTTGGTCTGCCGGTACCGGCCAAACGTATCGATGAATACCCGCACCAGTTATCCGGGGGCATGCGCCAGCGGGTCATGATTGCGATGGCCCTGTCGTGTGGCCCAAAGCTGCTTATTGCCGATGAGCCGACTACAGCGCTTGATGTTACGACTCAGGCGCAGGTACTCGAACAGATCAGCAAGCTGCAGGCAGAGTTTCAAATGGCTGTTGTCTTGATCACCCATGATCTGGGCATTGTGGCTGAAACTTGTCGTCGTGCGATTGTCATGTATTGTGGTCATATCGTCGAGAATGCGGCGATTGAGCCGCTTTTTGCCAACCCGCGACACCCCTATACAAAAGGCCTGCTCGACTCGATCCCACGTATTCGCAGCGAAAAACTTGAGGAACTGCCGATTATTCCCGGTCGTGTACCGGACCTGTTGCATCTGCCGGCAGGTTGCAGGTTTGCTGATCGTTGCGTGCAAGCCGACACACAGTGCCGTGAACAATCGCCACTGCTGACTTCGTCTGGAACAAGTGGTGACCTGATCGCCTGTCACCATCCATACGCGCCGATTCATACGGGGCAAATATCATGAATGCCCGGGATCACACAGCGTTGCTCGAAGTACGTGATCTTAAAAAGTATTTCCCGGTTTATGGCGGGATTTTCCAGCGGACTGTTGCTCAGGTACGTGCCGTTGATGGCGTCAGTTTTTCGATCAATAAAGGACGTACCCTTGGGCTTGTCGGTGAATCCGGTTGTGGCAAATCAACGCTTGGCCGCGCGATATTGCGCTTGCATGAGCCGACATCCGGACAGGTTCTGGTTGATGGTCAGGATATTCTTGGATTGCGCCGAAACCAGCTTGTTGAAAATCGGCGCCGCCTGCAAATTATATTTCAGGATCCATTTGCATCGCTGAGTCCACGCCGGACCGTGGCACAAATTATTCGTGAGCCTCTCGATGTGCATCGTATCGGCACATCAGCTAATCGTGAATGCCGTATTATTGAATTGCTGGCGGATGTAGGTATGGGCGCCGAGGTACGCGACCGCTATCCACATGAATTTTCCGGTGGTCAGCGTCAGCGTATTGGTATCGCCAGAGCGCTGGCGCTCGATCCGGACTTCATCGTCGCTGATGAACCGGTCTCTGCACTTGATGTGTCGGTGCAGTCACAAGTTTTGAATCTGATTGCTGAGCTGAAGAGAAAACGTGGTATCGCCTTTTTGTTTATCTCGCATGATCTTGCCGTCATTCAGCACGTCAGCGATGAAATCGGTGTCATGTACTTGGGACGTATTGTTGAGCAGGCAGCGGTGAATGACTTGTATGCCAGGCCCAGACATCCCTATACACAGGTGCTGATGTCAGCAATACCGGTGCCGGATCCGACTACAAAACGGTCGCGGATCATACTTGAAGGCGATGTGCCATCACCGATGCATCCGCCGAATGGCTGTCCTTTCCACACGCGCTGCGTGCAGGCCATGGCGGTATGCAAAACAACAGTTCCGCCAATCGTCAATGTGGGTGATGCAGCTAACCCGCATCGGGTGTCCTGCCACCTGTATAACTAGATTTCTGGTGTGCCTGATAAAGAATATTTACTGCGAAAGTATCGGATCTGCTTGTAACCGGTCTCTTTTGAGGCTGATATGCTGTGGATGAAGTCCATTAATTGGGGCTTTCAGTGGTCAGGTTATTTAGAAAACCAACCAGAAACCTGTTTGTGAGATACTGAGAGTATCAGTAGTGCAAGGCATTGGATTACTTATGGTATATGTATTTATCATAGTTGTTTCTCTAGGTTTTTGTATCCTGTTACATGCCATGGCCAAGCGCAGGGGTTGTAATCCCATTTTCTGGGGTAGTCTGGGCGCTTGCTTCTGGTTTTTTCCGATTCCGTTCCTGCTGATGTTCAAATGCCATGCATCGGACCAGCAGAACGGTGTTGTTTCATAGCCAGCATAAGAATGCGATCAGGAAACTGTTACGTATTTCTTGATGCTTTACAGCGGCGCCTGTTATGGGTGCCAGGTGACGTGAAATTATGATGCTCTTGTTCATTGTTCTTGGCTTTCTGGCGCCTGTTCTTATGGTATTTGGTTATTCTGTGTGGCTTAGCCGTAAACGGCGAGCTTCAAAAGAGTTTTCAGACCTGGTGCAAAGATGTACCGTTCTCAGGGAATCCACTACTTCAGACAATGATGCTGATTTTGAAGAAGAGGTAAATTCTGTTTTAGCAAAAGCACGAATGTTCCAGGACCAGAATTTCAGAGAGTTATCTTTATCCCAGATTATGAGTATCTATGTGGCGAAGGGACGGGATGAAGAAGCGCGAGTATTAATGTCAGAAGTAAGAGATGAGGGTAATCACGCACGGATTCTTAAGGAAATTTTTGGTGAAACTGCCTGATAATCACAATCAGTATGTACCTGCTTTGCAAGCACTCTTAATAATAGTATTGCTGACTTGTTGGTCATTGGCTTCTGCTCAGAATTTATTCTCTTATAAAGATATAGCAAAGCGTTATAGCGGTTCCCAACTAAGTTTTGCCACTGTTGAAGAGGCAAAAATGCAGGGAGAATGTCTTGTGGGGCTGAAGAATCTTAATTTTCGGAAAAGAGATGAATTTGACCCAGTGGCTGAGTGGACAAATTATCGGTCATTGTCACTTTTGGAGCAGTTTCCGCCGTGTAACGTGTTAATTATGATGGAGGTTGCTCGTGCTGAACTGGTTGAGGAAGAATCAGAACAGTAAATAACAATTTATTCTGCTCACCATATGCAGATTGATTAATATTTCAGTTGGCCTGTAGCGCCTGCTACAGACGGTTAATCTCCAGGAGACCAGCATTATGAGTACATCCTGGCAGAAATTAGTAAGCGGTGAAGACTGTCCATTTGATGAGCCGCGCACAAATATTGAAAAACAGATGTATCGAGTCAGAGAGATGTCTGTATCTACCTTATTTCTGGATAAGAATCAGGCTTATCGTGGCCACTGTATTCTGGTATTTGATCCCCGACACGTTGTACGAATAGATCAGCTTACCGATTCTGAGTGGAGCCTGTTGGCCGAAGATTTAAGAGCTGCAGAAATTGCGATAAATACAGTATTCAAACCTGAGCATATGAATGTCGAAAGCTTGGGTAACATCGTCCCGCACCTGCACTGGCATATTATCCCACGGTACATTGATGATCCTCGTTGGGGAAAACCAATATGGATCGAACCACAAAATGAAATGTTACAAGTTGAGCTCGATAGTAATGAATACTTATCCCTGGTTAATACAATTAATCAATCAATGGATCAGCTTGATTTGTAACGCTTGTGGTCAAGCAGTTACTGATAAATTATTCTCGGTAGCCAGGTTATCAGTGCGGGCCAGATTGCGAGCATAATTAGCACAATTAGCTGAATTACGATAAAAGGGATAACGCCGCGATACATTGCTGATGTTTCAACTTCTACCGGTGCTACACCACGTAGATAAAAAAGAGCAAAACCAAAGGGTGGTGTCAGGAATGATGTCTGTAAATTTATTGCGAGCATGATACCGAGCCAGATTGGGTCGAGGCCCATGCCCAGTAGTACGGGGCCGACAATCGGGACAATTACGAATGTGATCTCGATAAAGTCGAGTACAAAACCAAGCAGGAACATGACCAGCATGACGGTGATAACTGCACCGGCCACACCGCCTGGCATGGCAAGTAAAAAGTCACGCACGATATCGTCGCCGCCATATCCGCGGAACACCAGTGAGAAGACTGATGCTCCTATCAGGATCAGGAACACCATGCTGCTTATGCGTGCTGTGGAACGACTGATGGTTGCCAGTTGATGTCGGGATATCTCACCGCGTCTTGCAGCGAGCAGTAGCGCTCCGACAGCACCGACGCCAGCAGCTTCCGTTGGTGTTGCAAGGCCGGTCAATATTGAGCCCAGAACAGCCATAATCAACAACAGTGGCGGTATCAATACGACAATAACGCGTAGCATGAGTGAGCCGGTTAGTTCATTGTCGTTTGCAGTCTCATGATTACCGGGCATTGCTGCGGGTCGCATGAGACCGAGGACAATCAAATAGATAATATACAAACTGACCAGCAGCAGGCCGGGGATGATGGCACCGACGAACAGGTCGCCGACCGATACAGTTTCGGGTGAAAAAATACCCTGATTGAGCTGTGCCTGCTGATAGGCAGATGACAATACATCGCCAAGTAACACGAGAATTATTGAAGGTGGAATAATCTGGCCCAGCGTACCGGATGCACAAATAATTCCGGTCGCAATCGACGGGTCGTAGCCGCGTTTTAGCATGGTCGGTAGTGACAGCAGGCCCATTGTTACAACTGTCGCCCCAACAATGCCCGTGCTTGCAGCCAGTAGCATGCCAACCAGCGTCACGGCGATGCCAAGACCGCCGCGCAGGCGCCCAAACAATAAACTAAGTGTTTCGAGAAGATCTTCGGCGATACGGGCCCGTTCCAGCGTAACGCCCATGAAAACGAAAAGCGGAACAGCGACTAGCGTAGCGTTATTCATGATACCGAAAATACGGCTGGGCATTGTTTCCAGGAAAGTTGCATCAAACGAACCTGTTGCAACGCCGATCAATGCAAATATCAATGCTGTGCCGGCCAGTGTAAATACCACTGGAAAACCAAGTAGCAATATGCCGATGACGACCACAAACATCAACAGTGCCAGCATGTCAGGTACCGGCTTTGGCTATAAGGCGATGAATTGATCTCGACAGCAAAACAATTCCCTGTAGCAGCAGCATGAGTGACATGAGTGGAATCAGGCTTTTTAGTATCGAGGGAAATGGATAGATCAATCCACCGGCTTCTCGTGAGGTCTCGTGAATTTTCCATGAGATCATCACGTAGTCCCAACTTGCGACAATTATAAATATGGCAACCGGGATAAGCAGGAATATTGCCCCGGTGGCATCGACGAGAGCCTGGCTGCGTGCAGAGAAGCGTCGATAAAAAATATCAACACGTACATGCTCCTCGCGTGCCAGCGTATATGCCGCGGCGAGCATAAATACGGCGGCATGCATCCACGTAATTGATTCCTGTAGCCAAATCCAGCCACTGTCAAACAAATAACGCATGACAACTATGATGAATGTCGTGAGAACCATGATGAGAGTTAGCCAGGCAACACCACGTCCGATGATGATGTTAATGCGTTCGAGAACGTCCATGAAGCGCAAAATGGTGGATCAGTGTCGCCAGAATGTTGGCGAGACAAGTACCAGCAATGTAAAAATTTCGAGTCTGCCAAGCAGCATTGCGCAAATACAAACCCACTTGGAAATATTATTGATGTCACTGAAACTTGTGGCCACATCACCAAGTCCCGGCCCAAGGTTATTAAGACTCGCTGCAATTGCCGAAAATGCAGTGACCTGATCCACGCCGGTTGCGAGTACCACCAGCATCATCAGCACGAATAGGACAACATAGACGGCAAAAAATCCCCACACTGCATCGATAACACGTTGTGGGACAGGCATTGAGCCAAGTTTAACCGGCACTTCTGCGCTTGGATGTACCAGTCGGTGAACCTCACGCACACCCTGTCTGTATAGCAGCACGCAGCGCATGACTTTCATGCCGCCGCCGGTTGAGCCGGCACAGCCGCCGATAAAACTTGCGAACAATAAAATAATTGGCAATGCACCGGGCCAGGCTGAGAAATTGGTTGTCGTAAAGCCGGTGGTGGTTGCGATGGACACGACCTGAAAGGTCCCTTTAGTAAATGTTTCTCTGAGAGTGCCGTACTCGCCACTTAAGTAGAGGCCGGTCAAAACAACGAATAATAGTGTGGCAATAATCAGTGCGTAGGCCCTAAATTCAGGATCTGCGAGGTAATGTCGCACCGAGTTGGAACGCCATGCAAAGAAGTGTAGAGAAAAGTTGATACCGGCCAGGAACATAAAAATAACAGCGATGCCTTCTACAAGTGGACTGGCGAAGAACCCAATACTTGCATCATGCGTTGAGAAACCACCGATGGCGACAGTACTAAAGCTGTGGCAAATGGCGTCAAATATTGTCATGCCGGCCAGCATATAGCCGACAGCACAGGTAATTGTCAGACCCAGATAGATGTACCACAGGGCTTTGGCTGTTTCGGCAATACGGGGCGTTAGCTTATTATCTTTAACGGGCCCGGGAGTTTCCGCGCGATAGAGTTGCATGCCACCAACGCCGAGCATTGGCAGTACGGCAACGGCCAGAACAATGATTCCCATGCCGCCGAGCCATTGTAATTGCTGTCGGTAGTAAAGAATTGATTTGGGCAGGTCATCAAGACCGGACAGGACTGTTGCGCCAGTGGTGGTCAACCCGGAGACGGCTTCGAAGACCGCATCAGTCAACGTCATATTCGGTGTAACTGAAAATATCAGTGGTGCGGCACCGAAGGTACCCAGTACAACCCAGAATGCTGCGACAACAAGAAACCCGTCACGCAAGCGCAACTCCCTGCGTTGTTTGCGGACCGGTAACCAGATCAGTGCGCCAGCGATCAGCGTGACGGCGAAACCCTGAATAAATGCCGCCATCGACCCGTCAGTATAGATATATGAGATTACAATAGGTGGCAGCATGCTGGTGCTGAATACCATCAGCAGCAGGCCAAGAATTCTCTGAACGACACCCAGATTCATTAATTCAATGTCAGAATTTAACGCCAACCTGAAACAGGCGCTCTACTTCGTCTGTTTGCCGACGGTCAGTGATGAACATGATGATGTGATCATCTGTTTGCACAATGGTATCGTGGTGAGCCTGCATTACCTCATCTTTGCGCACAATGACATTGATCGACACGCCTGGCGGTAGCTTGATTTCTTCAATGGTCCGGCCAACGACTTTGGATTCTTTTTCGGTGCCATGAGCGATGGCTTCAATCGCTTCTGCGCGACCGCGACGCAATGAATGCACCTTGACGACATCGCCACGCCTTACATGGGCTAATAACGAGCCTATGGTGATCTGGCGCGGTGAAATTGCAACATCAATGGCGCCGCTTTCAACAAGCTCTGCATAGGCCGGCCTGTTGATCAGTGCCATGACTTTCTTACAGCCAAGTTGCTTGGCAACCATCGCCGACAGAATATTGGCCTCCTCGGAATTCGTTAGTGCAACGAAAATATCGGCATTATCTACATTTTCTTCGAGCAGTAACTCTTCATCAGCCGCATCACCATGCAGGACAATTGATTTACTGAGTAATTCGGAGATTTGCCGGGCACGGGCTTTATTGTGGTCGATAACCTTGACCTGATTGGTTTGTTCGAGTGCTGAGGCGAGACGAAAACCGATGTTGCCACCGCCGGCGATGATGACGCGTCGGACAGGAGCTTCGAGCTTGCGCATTTCGCTCATTACGACACGAATATCTTTGCGCGCCGCAATAAAAAAGACTTCATCATTCTCCTGGATCAGCGTACTGCCTTCCGGCACGATGCTCTTGCCGTTACGGTATATTGCCGCGATTCGGGTTTCGACACCCGGAATATGCTCATGCAGTGTTTTGATCTGCTGGCCGACGAGTAATCCACCACGGAGAGCGCGAGCACCGACGAGGCGTACTGCGCCGTTGGCAAATTCCAATACCTGGAAAGCACCGGGATAATGAATGAGTTGTTCGATATGCTCGGTGACGAGCTCTTCAGGGCTGATGAGAAAGTCGACTGGAATCGCGGCCTGATTCCATAAGTCTTCGGTCGAGATATATTCGGCGGCCCTGATTCTGGCGATCTTCGTAGGTGTTTGAAACAGTGTGTAAGCGATCTGACAGGCGATCATGTTGATTTCATCGCTATTCGTTAGTGCGATGAGCATGTCTGCATCACGTGCACCGGCTCGTTCGAGCACGGCTGGAAATGAAGCGTGGCCAACTACAGTGCGCACATCCAGGCGGTCCTGCAATTCCCTGAGCACAGCCGCATTCGAGTCAACGATTGTAACCTCGTTGGCTTCTTCTTTAGCCAGATGGTGGGCGGCCGTGGTACCGACTTGTCCGGCGCCGAGGATCAGGATATTCATCTGTATAAGCGCATACGTATACGTTGCCGAGGCATGCGTAGTCTACATTAGTTCGAGCTTGGCGTAGGACATGACGAGCCATTTTGTGCCGGCAGTCTCAAAATTAACCTGTACCCGGGCATGGCTACCGGTACCTTCGTAGTTCAACACGACGCCTTCACCGAATTTGCCGTGGCAGACGCGCTGGCCGAGATGGATACCACTGCCTGCGGCCTCACCGAGTCCGCCTGGCTTGCGGGTGCTGCCGCCATCCACAGACTGATGCCGTGTACCGGCGTGGCTGATCGGCCGTGAAACCCGAATATTGGGGCGCACTTCCTCGATCAGTTCTGCCGGTATCTCGCTGATAAATCGTGATGGGTGGGCAAATTTGTCTACACCGTACATCCTGCGTTGCTCGGCACATGTCAGGTACAGTTCACTCATGGCGCGGGTGGTCCCGACATAACAGAGCCGCCGCTCTTCCTCAAGGCCGTCTGCATCATTCATTGAGCGTTGATGCGGGAATAACCCGTCTTCCATCCCGGTCATAAATACCAGTGGAAACTCCAGGCCTTTGACTGAATGCAGGGTCATGAGTTGTATACAGTCATCCCACTCATCACCCTGAGCATCGCCTGATTCAAGTACGGCATGCGCGAGGAATGCGGCCATGGGCGACATGCCCTCCTCGACCTCATCGTCCTCAAAGCCACGTGCAGCACTGACGAGTTCCTCGAGGTTTTCGATCCGAGCCTCAGCTTTTTCCCGTGGTTCCTTGCGGTAATGTTCGGTGAGTCGACTGCGCTGAATAACGTGGTCTACTTGTTCATGCAGTTCTATATCACGACTGTCTCGTTCGAGAGTTTCGATCAGTTGCAGAAATACCTGCACGGCATTTGCAGCGCGTCCCGGTAATTGCCCACCGGCCAATGATCTGGCTGATTCCCACATGGGTAATGCATTTGCGCGGGCATATGCACGGATCGTATTGACTGTCGTTGCACCGATACCGCGTGTAGGTACGTTGACGACACGCTCGAAGGACGGATCATCACTGCGGTTCTCAATCAGGCGCAGGTAAGCGAGCGCATCCTTGATCTCGGCACGTTCAAAGAAACGCTGGCCGCCATAGACGCGGTACGGCAGGTTTGCACGTAACATTGCCTCTTCAAAGACACGTGACTGTGCATTTGATCGGTACAGTATGGCGGCTTCGTCACGCCGGTTGCCGTGGTTAACCCACTCCTGAATTCGAGCCACAATAAAAGCAGCTTCATCGCGCTCGTTGTATGCGTTATACAGCTTGATCAGGTCGCCATCGCTGCCGTCTGTCCACAATTGCTTGTCCAGCCGGGTCGTATTATTGGTGATGATGGCATTTGCTGCCTTCAGGATGGTGCCGGTCGAACGATAGTTTTGTTCCAGTTTGACGGTACGGGCAGCGGGAAAGTCTTTTTGAAATTTGTACAGGTGCTCAACACGCGCGCCGCGCCAGCGATAGATTGACTGGTCATCGTCACCAACAACGAACGGAATGCCGGTTTCCCCGGCCAACACCTTGAGCCACGCATATTGTATGGCGTTGGTGTCCTGAAACTCATCAACGAGAATATGGCGAAAGCGTCGACGGTAACGATCCAGCAGATCCGGATTGTGTAGCCAGAGTTCATGTGCTCTTAGTAGTAGTTCGGCAAAATCGACGAGCCCAGATTGTTCGCAAATTTCCTGATATTGCTTGTAGAAATGGATCAGATGACGCCGGTTTGGATCGCCCTGATCGGCGATGTGCTCGGGGCGCAGACCATCATCTTTTTGCTTGTTAATAAAGTACTGAATTTCACGCGGTACCCAGGTCGTCTCATCAAGTTCGAGATTCTTGCACATGCGTTTGAGCAAACGGTGCTGGTCTTCTGAGTCCAGAATCTGGAATGATTGTGGCAGGCCGGCTTCTTGCCAATGGCGCCGTAACAAACGATGCGCCAATCCATGGAAGGTGCCGACCCACAGGTTGTTGACCGGTGTGGTGAGTAGTTTTTCAATCCGGCCGCGCATTTCGGCTGCGGCTTTGTTGGTAAAGGTAACGGCCAGGATCCCGTGTGGTGAAACACCCTCGACCTCGATCAGCCACGCAATGCGATGCACCAATACGCGAGTTTTGCCGCTGCCGGCACCGGCGACAACGAGCATCGGGCAATCGGGTGCTGTGACGGCCTCGCGTTGCGCGTCGTTCAGCGGGTTGATGATTGGGGTTACATCCATGTTGGGGTGAGGTCTATTTGGTTGATTTAAGGAGCGGGAGGGTAAGTCTAGCTTGAAAACTGGCGTTAGGTTTATTTGTTGTTTCTAAAATATTTTACGGTTGGTTAGTGGGAGTGGTTTTGACCGTGATTTTGCTCTTTCCCTGACCGGCCTTTTGTACCGGGTAGACCCCTCTGAAACGCCGCTAACCTATGGCAGCGGCGTTTCAGAGGGGTATACGACGGAAAAAACCGGCCAGGGAAAGAGCAAAATCACAGCTGGGTACTTATTGATCAATAAGGCAAATGTGCAGATCCAGGGTTTGATCTGCAATGTTACGGACCTTGGTCACGGAGCAGTCAGTGAGGTCCATCAGATTTTCGATGGGGTATGCGGTTTGGCTGCATGGGAGATGTTTGGTGATTTCGGGGACCGCAAAGAATATCGGTGGCGTGTCTGTCTGCACGGGTGGTTTGCCGTGGCGTGCTCGCCCCTTGGCAATATCGAATAACGTGCGTTCGGACCAGGCACAAACAGCGACAAGTTCGTCATTTGTGAGGTCATCACTCAACCTATCCAGCCAGGCTTGCAGGGAATGATCGATGATCGGGATGTCGCCATCGCGGATGGCGGTCACAACGTAGCCTAGAGCAGTCAGTCGTAAGCTGTTACCTACTCCCTGTTTAGTGATATCTGCAAAGTGTTGCAGCTGTGTGGGGTCTGTTGTTTCTTTCTCGAATCCTGCAGTTTCAAGTGCTTCGAGCAGGGAGGCTATTCTGAGCAGGGCAAATGTCGAACCTTGTTCGGCGGCTCTGCGGAAGAGTTTGATGGCACCGAAAGAATCGGTGAACAGCAATTGTGTCGCGAGCATCTGAGATGCTGTGGCGTCACCGGCATCACTTTGTGCACGAAGTTGAGCATTGTCATTGGCTGCGGTTGTGTCGGCTGGCGTACTTTTGACCGTGCCAAATAAACGGTTTGTACCGGTAAAGCCTCGCGTATCATTCCAGTGGGTATAGCTATTAATTACTTCCTTAGAATCAATGCCTTGTGCTTGAAGTAAGGTGCTTAGGTCTGTTGTATCCGTGATGCGGGGAGGTGTTGGTTTATTCGGGTCGGCGGTTATGGGCGGCGGTTCACGCATGCTGCCATCCCATGCAACATTCAGGTCATGTGCAAAACGTAGAATCATGTACAGCAGCACAGCGAGCAGAAATGTCGCAATCAGCGTGAAGCGATTGGTTTTGGTCACCGTAGCGTATCAGGCAGATGAATAAGTGACTGCAACATGGTTCATGTTAATCGTTGCCAGTAACAGCAGTGCTGCAACACCATTATGTGCTGTGGCAAGAAACAGTGGCAGGCCGAACCAGACAACCGAGATACCGAGTAATACCTGGATGATCAATGCGGCTATGACGAGTTGGCCTGAACGTTTGATAGCACCCGGCCCTGAGCTGCGTATTGCGCGGATGCCAAGCAAGCCGAGCAGTCCGAAAGCGACAAGTGCGCCGAGGCGATGTGTGTAATGAATGGCGACACGTGCCGGCGCCTCGAGGACGCCGAATTCGTAATCGATACCGAGACCGCGCCACAGAATGAAGCCTTCGGCAAAGTCGATATTTTCAGGCCACCAGCTGCCCTGGCACGTGGGTAGATCGGGGCATGCAAGCGCTGCGTAGTTTGAGCTTGTCCAGCCACCGAGTGCGATCTGACCAATTAGAATTATGAGCCCGGCCAGCGCCGGCACAACGATTTGTCGTGGCCGGGCGCGTGCGACTGCAACTCGGCGCAGGTGTTCGAGAAGTAACCAAAATGCCATGCCGAGAGTTGTCAGGCCACCAAGCAGGTGCCCCATGACAATCAGTGGTTTCAGCAGCAGCGTGACAGTCCACATGCCGAGCATCCCCTGGAAGATGACGACAGCAAGTAATGTGAGCGGCATCCTGACCGGCTGGTTTGGATCATGTCGGTTGCGCCAGGCCAGCAAAGCAGCGATCAGGATTGCTAGTCCAAGCGTGGTGGCTGCAAAGCGATGAATCATCTCATGCCATGCTTTATCTGCTACAACCGGCCGATCGGGAAATGCTGCATTTGCGGCGGTGACCGCGTGTGGCGCTTCGGGGACGATCAGTGAACCATAGCAACCCGGCCAGTCCGGACATCCCAGCCCGGCATCGGTCAGACGCACCCATGCACCAAGCACCACCACGACGAGCGCCAGTGTTGTGGCCAGACCGATCAGGCGGACATACCAGTTGTACATAACTTACTTACCTTGTTGACGGCGGCTGAATATTAAATGGGGATCAGGCCCTCATTAAATTTCTGGCCTTAGCCGATATGTGAAATTTTCAGTAGTTTTTTCAGATCTTTATGCATGTCCTTCATGCCGGTTTCCGGTGTGAAGCGCATAATCAGGTTGCCCAGCGGATCAATCAGAAATACATCCCGGGTATTGTATGGCTCGATTGCTGTGATGAACTCAAGGGTAAGCTCGTCGTCCGCAGTAAATACTTTCAGGCTCGGATGTTGTTCAGCAATAGTCTCATTAAGTGGTGCAGCATCGAGTAAGAAGAAAATGCGTTGCACACGCTTGTCTTCTTTGCCGAGTGCTTTACGTACCTGGCGTGTTTCATATAGTGATGCGGCACAGTTTTCATCACAGGTTCCGTCACCGATATGTACGATGGTCCAGAGGCCAGGATATGGTGAGTCCTGTTTGTCGCGTGCCACACTGAGATTTTCATCCGGGACAAGTTTGACCGGGGTGATGAGTTCACCATGTGCCGTTGTGTCACCTGGTTGCAAGCTGCCACCCGGTTCATATAACAGCCATGCCAAAAGGACCGGACCAAAAAAAATGGCTGCGAGTAATAGGAGCTGTAGTCGCCCCTTGCGTTGTTCAGGCATCTGATTTTCCTCTGCGCGCCATTCTTATCGTCAGCGCCACATAAATAATTACTATAGTAATGGCCATCATGAACCACTGGATCGCATAAGCCAGGTGTTTTTCCGGGCTCATCAATGCCGGCCGCCATTCCCGGGTATAGCCATCGGCTTCAGTTGAATCCAGCAATAACTGGTAATTGTGGACCGGAAAGCCGACCTGTGCGGTAATTTCTGCCACTGTTGGAAATGATAATCGTACCGGTTTGTTGCTATGGACAGGTGCGGCTGCGGATTCAAGCGCTAAACCGACACGCGGTAACCGGTACAGTCGTCCGGTTACATTACGTATTTTATCTGTAACGGTGACGTTGGGCAGCACACTACGATCCGGGTCGCTGCGTAGCCAGCCACGATTCACCAGCACTGCGGTAGCGCCGATTCTCAGTGGGGTCAGAACCTGGTAACCGGCTTGTCCGTTGTGCACCATATTGTCGAGCAAGATCTGGCGTTTGGGCTCGTAGCGACCTGTCAATGTGATGTGCTGATAAAGATATTTATCCACATCATCATCCGTGACGGGATCATGCAATATTTCACCGTCAGCACTTTGTTCAAAAGCAGTAAATAGAGCTTGTTTTTCTTCGGCTCTTCCCAGTTGCCAGAATCCGGCTGTGCAGCAAATCGTACCACCGACAACGAGGCCGATTGTTCCCCACAGTGGTGGGCGAAATCCTTTTTTAGTTGCGCTTGCCATGCTGCGCGTCTAGTCTGAAAGCATGCTGATCAAGATACTGATTGTGATTGTTTTTTTGGCCATAGTTGCGAGCCTCGGTTCGGGGTTGTTTGCGCTTGTCGATGATAAGGGTAAATCAAAGCGACTGGTTAATTCCCTGACTGTCCGCATTACGCTGTCGGTATTGTTATTCGTGTTGTTGATTATCGCTTATATGAACGGGTTGATTCAGCCGCATGGAATTGTGCCGGTAGCCTCACCATAAAAGCCTTCCAGCTAAAATAATAACAAGTCTGGAATAAAAAAACGCGGCTCAAAGGCCGCGTTTTTTTATTGTTTTTGAGCTACTGCTTCGGCCTTATAACCAGTAGACGAAAATAAACAGGCCAAGCCAGACGACATCAACGAAGTGCCAGTACCAGGCGACACCCTCAAACGCGAAATGATTCTTCGGCGTGAAATGTCCTTTCAGGGAGCGTAGCCAGATTACCAGCAGCATTGTTGCGCCGATTGTCACATGTAAACCGTGGAACCCGGTCAGCATGAAGAATGTTGCACCATAAATACCGGACTCCAGCGTCAAATTAAGATGCTGATATGCCTCGATATATTCTTCCATTTGCAGACCGAGGAAGATAAAACCAAGAATGAATGTCAGCGCCAGAAAGATATTAAGGATGGTGCGCTTGCCTTCCTTCAGTGCGTGATGAGCAATTGTCAGCGTAACGCCACTGGACAGCAGGATTGCCGTATTTATAGCCGGGATACCCATCGCCGGCATAGCTTCAAACTCGCCGCCGTTGCCGCCGGGGCCGTTTGAGGGCCAGGCATTCTCAAAGCCTTGCCAGATCATCTGGTTGGTGAAGAAATTATTACCTTCGCCGGCAAGCCATGGCAGAGATAAATTGCGGGCATACCACAATACCCCGAAGAAACAGGCGAAGAACATGACTTCGGAAAAAATGAACCAGAGCATACCCATGCGAAATGATGCGTCTACCTGCGCATTAAAAATTCCGTTTTCACTTTCGTTGATGACTTCACCAAACCACGCGAACATCATCCAGATAACAATCGCAAGGCCGACGTACATTGCGTACTGACCAATTTCACCGCCGTTTAGCAGAATCGAAGTACCGCCAAACATGATAAACAAGCCGATCGAAGTGATCAGTGGCCAGCGTGTAGATTCGGGAACGTAATACTTGTTCGATGCATGTGCCATGGTGGCTATTCCTCTGTCTCTCAGGTTTGATCGCTAGTTAGCTGCGACCTGTTTGGTAACAAAAAATGTATATGAAAGTGTCAGCCGGTCAATATGCTCGGGCAGATCAGGGTCAACAACAAACTTCAGCGGCATGTCCTTGGCTTCATTCGCGTTGAATTGTTGCGATGTAAAGCAAAAACACTCGGTTTTCTTAAAGTATTTAACCGCTTGACCCGGTGCAATACTTGGCACAGCCTGCCCGACAATTTCCTGATCGGTCAGATTGCGGGCATAAAATGTTGTGTCATACATTTCACCCAGTCGTACTTTGATGCTTGAGACTGCGGGGCTAAACTCCCATGGAGCAGATTCATTCAGTGATGTGAGGAATTCAACTGTGATTGTCCTGTCATCAGCTGGCGTCTGTACTTCTACAATAGCGGCTGTGTTGTCAAATTTTCCACCGATACCAGTGATATCGCAGAATACGTCATAAATAGGCACGAGCAAGAAGCCGAAGGCAAACATGCTAAGTGCCAGAATAAGCAGCTTGATGACCAGATGCTTGTTTGTCTCAGTCTGTGGTTGCTCCCGGCTCATTGATGTTCTCAGGTTTTGGATGCCGTCACGACAATAAACAGGGCAAAAAATCCAAGTGCGACAAGACCCAGTACGATCGCATTCATACGAATTTTACGTTTGAGTTTTTTATCTTCTGTCATCATTGTTAAGGCAGCCACATCAATCAATGTGTATCTTCAAAACGTGGCTTGTATACAGGCGCTTCGTCGAATGTGTGATATGGAGCCGGTGATGGCACTGTCCACTCCAGACCTTCCGGGTTGTCCCAGACTTCAGCGGTCGCTTTATCACCGCCCTTGACGCACTTATAGATGATGTAGACAAGCAGTAGTTGTGAGAAGCCAAAGCCGAATGCGCCGATACTCGACATCGCATTGAAGTTGGCGAATTGCACTGCGTAGTCAGGAATTCGACGTGGCATACCGGCGAGGCCGACAAAATGCTGCGGGAAGAATGTCAGGTTGACGAAGATAGCAGTCAGCCAGAAATGAATTTTGCCCAGAGTCTCGTTATACATATGGCCGGTCCACTTTGGCAGCCAGTAATAACAACCGCCGATGGCCGCAAATAGCCCACCAGGAACAAGCACGTAGTGGAAATGTGCAACGATGAAATAGGTGTCATGGTATTGAAAGTCGAGAGGCGCCATCGCCATCATCAATCCTGAAAACCCACCGATGGTGAATAGAAACAGGAATGCAATCGCAAACAGCATCGGAGTCTCAAATGTTAGCGAGCCTTCCCACATCGTTGCCGTCCAGTTAAATATTTTTACCCCGGTTGGAATTGCGATCAGCATGGTTGAAAGCATGAAAAACATTTGCCCGGCTAGCGGCATGCCAACCGTGAACATGTGGTGGGCCCAGACGATGAACGACAGGAACGCAATACTTGCAGTCGCGTAGATCATTGCACTGTGGCCAAATAACGGTTTGCGGGAGAATGTTGGAATGATCTGCGAGATGATGCCGAATGCCGGCAGAATGATGATATAGACCTCGGGGTGGCCAAAGAACCAGAAGATGTGCTGGAACAGGACCGGGTCGCCGCCGCCGGCAGCACTGAAGAAGCTGGTGCCGAAGAATTGATCCATCAGCAACATCGTGACACCACCGGCCAGTACCGGCATGACGGCAATCAGCAGATAAGCCGTAATCAGCCAGCTCCAGACAAAAAGCGGCATCTGCAACAGCGACATTGATGGTGTCCGCATGTTCAGGATTGTCACGATGATATTGATTGCGGCCATGATCGACGAAATACCGAGCAGGTGGACAGCAAAAATTGCAAACGGAAATGCATTACCTGTTTGCAGCACCAGTGGTGGATACAGTGTCCAGCCCGATGCAGGGGCGCCACCAGGCATGAATAGAGTTGATGCCAGCAGGATAACGGCGCACGGCAACAGCCAAAACGACCAGTTGTTTAGTCGTGGCAATGCCATATCCGGCGCACCGATCATCAGTGGAACCATCCAGTTGGCGAACCCGGCAAAGGCCGGCATGATCATGCCAAAAACCATAATCAGGGCATGCAGCGTGGTCATCTGGTTGAAAAAATCAGGATTGACGAATTGCAGCCCTGGTTGAAACAGTTCGGCACGGATCACCAGAGCCATCGCGCCGCCGACGAACAACATCAACAGTGAGAATACGAGATACAGCGTACCGATGTCCTTGTGATTTGTAGTAAACAGCCAGCGTTTGATGCCTGTGTGCGCCGGGCCATGGTGATGATCGTGACTGTCTTGAATATCTGCTGCAGTGGCGCTCATGCGATCTGCTCCGTGTCTGGTGTAGGGTTAATTAAGTAAGAGTCAGCTGGAGTTGCCATCTTTTTGACTGCGCAGCCAGGCTGCGTAGTCATCTTTCGAAAGCACTTCAACGACAATGGGCATAAAGCCATGGTCTTTACCGCAAAGTTCGGCACATTGGCCGCGGTATGTGCCGAGTTCGTTGACCTGAAACCAGCCCTCGTTGATGAAGCCTGGAATTGCATCTTTTTTGACGGCGAATGCGGGCATCCACCAGGAGTGGATGACGTCATTAGCCGTGATCAGGTAACGAATTTTTGTATCGACCGGGATGATGAGCGGATGATCGACATCCAGCAGGTAGTTCTCGACAGTCCTCGGATCGATATCTGAACGCAGCTGACGAGCCTCGTTACTTGTTTGTGTGAGACTGCTAAAAAAGCTGACGTCTTCGCCGACATAGTCGTATTGCCACTTCCACTGATAGCCGGTGATTTTGATTGTCATTTCCGTGCCGCGGGTGTCCTCGATCTGTATGAGTGCCCGGGCTGCCGGTACAGATATAACAATCAGAATAATAATTGGAATCACGGTCCAGATAATTTCGGCAAGCGTGCTGTGTGACCAGGTTGCCGGTATGGCGCCTTTTGATTTTCTGAATTTGATCATTGCGATGATCATTGCACCGAAGACCGCAACGCCTATACCGACACATATCCAGAATATGAACATGTGCAGGTCATATATGAGGATGCTGATATCAGTCACGCCGACGGGTAAGTTAACCGCCCAGTCGTCGGCATTGGCTGTCTCTATAGCCAACAGCCAGCCCAAAACTGGCATCAGGAATCTCTTCATCTGTTTGCTCCGAACCTTAAGTGGTCTTAATCCAAGCATCTAAAACAATAATCAATAACGCAATGCAGCCAGCAGGCACCGCAGAGCCACCGCCCGAATCCATTCACTGATAATGACAGTGACGGTTCGTGGAGTGCCATCATCAACAAGTACGAAAAATAGGCTGACCGGAGCGCCAGCGCACGATCGGGATCAATTCAGATAACGAATTAAAAGGTCCCTGCCCGAACCGTTCTTGTGCAATCTCCGTTTTGACCCGCAATAAGCGGGCTCGCGCATCTTACTTGAAGCGCTATGCTCACGCAATTAGAGCTAACCGAGGAAATTGGTTTGAATGCACCAAGAAAACAATCGCTTATGGAGTATTCACCGCCCAATGTGTGCTTAAGGAGGGGGTTCGCGAAATACTTTGCCGATGGTATCGATGGGGATCTCGACCTCACCGCCAGCCGTGTTGTGCTTGCCGGCCCAGGCCAGGACAAAGATGATCTCAATCGAGACGGGTAATTTGCCGTCAGCTCCGCGCAGCTGGTCATAGGCATCGGTAAGTCGCTGCCAGGCGCCTCGCCCGGTTAATCCACGGTTCCTGTCATTGGTTGAGTTGGTTGAACCGGCGCTGCGCAGGTCCTGCATCATTCTTATCAGGTTGTCATACGTGATGGTCAGGGTTTGAATATCAAGAACCGGCTCGGTGAAGCCGTTGGTGGTGAGCAGGTTGCCAAGATCCTGAATGTCAAAAAACGGTGCAATGTGCGTGAATGGATCTGCGCTTGCCCAGGCCCGGCCAAGCTCAATGAAGCTGTTACGACCGAAAGTTGTGAGCATCAGTGCACCCTGATCGGATAACACCCGTCTGGCTTCGGTCAGAATGGCAGCCGGGTTCGGGCAGTGATGCAGCATCAGGTTAGAGATCACCAGATCACTGCAGGCATCAATCAGCGGCAGTTTGGCGGCTTCTGCACAGAGGCGTGATGGTGCAATATTGCTGGCAGCAAGCATCTGGGCAGAGCTGTCAACTGACAGTATCTGTGCAGCGGGGAACCTGTCTTGTATATCCCGGGTTGCATTACCGGTACCGGCACCAAGATCGATGATTCGGTCCGGTTCGATGCTGACAGCCAGCAGGCGTTCAAGCAGCCGCTCGCGAACCTCCCGATGCAGGAAATCTTGTGCATCGAAATTGGCCGCGGCGCGAGCAAATGCGCGGCGAATGCGAGCTTGATCAATCATGCGGCAACGGCCGCCTTAGAGCTCCGGCTGCATACCCAGCCGACCCAGTAACCTCATGTCCTGGCTCGTGTCCGGGTTGGCCGTTGTCAGCAGTTTTTCCCCATAAAAAATAGAGTTTGCGCCGGCGAAATAGCACAGCGCCTGCATTTCATCGCTCATCTCGTCGCGTCCGGCGGATAGTCGGACATGCGATGCAGGCATCAGGATGCGGGCGACGGCAATGATGCGGACAAAATCCAGCGGATCGATGTTCAGAGGTTGTGCATCAAGCGGCGTACCGGCGACCTGTACGAGCTGATTGATAGGGACGCTGCCAGGATGATCGGGCAGAGTCGCCAGCGTGTGTAACATATCGATCCAGTCACTTTGGGCTTCACCCATACCGACAATGCCGCCACAACAAACATTAAGCCCGGCATCGCGTACCGCCTTGAGCGTATCAAGCCGGTCCTGATACGACCGCGTAGTAATGACTTCCGGGTAAAACGACTCGGATGTATCGAGATTATGGTTGTAATAGTCAAGCCCGGCTTCTTTGAGCTGCAGTGCCTGCTCGGGCTCAAGCATGCCGAGCGTCGCGCAGGTTTCCATGCCAAGGTCATGTACTGCGGCGACCATGGTGGTTATTGCTGCGAGTTGCTTTGGTTTGGGGTTACGGTATGCAGCACCCATGCAAAAGCGTGTTGCGCCATTGGCTTTAGCCTGCCTGGCTGCGCTGATGACCTCTTCAAGCGGCATCAGTTCTTCGCGTTCAACCGCGGTGTTGAAGCGGACACTCTGTGAGCAATAGGCGCAATCTTCCGGGCAGCCACCGGTTTTGATACTTAAAAGAGTACTGATTTGTACCCGGTTCGGGTCAAAGTGGCGGCGATGCGTCGATTGAGCCGTAAACAGCAAATCGTTGAATGGCAACGCAAACAGGTCGGCGACTTCATCTCGGGACCAGTCGATACGGACAGGTGGGATACCTGCAGGCTGTGGAGAAGACATATTTCTTTCTATTCAGTGCAGTTTTAAGGGTTCAAATAGCGTACTTGCAGCGCGACAGTATGGGGATCATGAATTTGCTGTCAACCTGTCATGCTGCATAAAGTTGACGGGCTGCTTGGCATTCTGTTGCCTCGTTCCTGTGTGTTTTGTGGCCATGAAAGTGGCACACAGACCTGTTGCGACGGTTGTCGTGATGATCTGCCATGGATTTCTAACCCATGTCGTTGCTGTGGTGTGCCACTGTCGCAGGGTCATCCACGTGATTATTGTGCCGTTTGCTGCGAACCAGCAGGCAATGATCTGCACATACGCTCGGCTCTTATTTATACGTATCCGCTGGACCGGATTATTGCCGGAGCTAAATTTCACCAGCGGCTCGATTTTGCCGCTGCGCTTGGCGGGTTGCTTGGTGATTATTTATGCGCACCAGCGGCAAAGGTGTCAGGTGAATTCCCGGATCTCATCGTGCCGGTGCCACTGCATCGACGCCGACTGGCAGCGCGTGGTTTTAATCAGGCCGCCGAAATTGCCGCACCAGTTGCACGGCGCCTTGGTGTGCCATTACACATTGACGGCTGTGTCCGGGTGCGCCATACAATTGAACAGTCATCACTGACCGGGCGTGCCCGGCGGCGTAATCTCATTGGGGCATTCGTGGCGCGATCTGATTTGGCGGGAATGCGTGTTGCGATCGTTGATGATGTATTCACGACCGGGACGACGGTTGCTGCAGTTGCAGCGGCAGTATTGAAGGCCGGCGCCTGCAAGGTGAATATCTGGACTGTGGCCCGTACAGATAAATTTATGCGGTGACACGAAAAGTGTAATCGAGCAGGATGCCGATGAAGATTGTCGCGCCAACGTAATGGTTATTTAAAAATGCACGGAAGCAGTCATCAGGCTGACGCTGTCGAATCAATAAATATTGGTAGATAAAGAACAGGCCGGCGATTAGCGTAGCGCTGAAATACCAAATGCCAAGATGTGCGGCTGCACCAATCAACCAGAATGCCAGCATCATGATAATTTGTAGCAGCGTAATGATAAAAACATCAGCGCCGCCGAACAGGATGGCGGTAGATTTAATGCCAAGTTTCAGGTCATCTTCGCGATCCACCATTGCATATATCGTGTCGTAGATAACCGCCCAGATAACGACAGTCAGCCAGATCAGCCAGGCCAGTCGCGGGATTTCGCCGCTTTGTGCCGCGAATGCCATGGGGATACTCCAGCCGAATGCGGCACCGAGGATCAGTTGCGGGGCTGCGATCAGGCGCTTCATGAATGGGTACAGAATCGTTAGTAAAGCAGCGACGATGGCCAGTGCCTGGGTCAACGGATCGAGGGTTAGAACCAGCGCAATCGCAATAAGCCCGAGTGCGATAAACAGTACGATGGCTTCTGCAGGAGCGACTGTGCCGCTGGCCAGTGGTCTGTCTTTAGTGCGGATTACCTGATTGTCGATATTGCGATCAGCAAAATCATTGATAACGCAACCGGCTGAGCGCATGACAATCACGCCGCTGACAAAGACAAGAAAAATGTGTGGGTCCGGATGCCCCTCGCCGGCAATCCACAATCCCCACAGTGTCGGCCACAACAGCAACCAGATGCCGATCGGTTTATCCAGACGCATCAGCATTGCATATTGGCGAGCCTGATTGGCCAGCTCGGTCAGCAGCGATTGGTTCGGGTTTTGTGGGCGGGTCTGCATGTGGGAAGGATACCTAGTTCTGGTACTTTTTACGGGTATGGATACCGATTTTTAAACCTTGCCGAAGCGGCTGTCGGTACCTATCCAGCGTCTGATGAGTGCATCTACGGCATTCGGTGCTGTTTGTAGCAGATCAGCGGCAATTGCCTGCACAGTTGGCGCGAGGTCTGCATCGCGAATCAGGTCAGCTACCCGTAATTGCATCAGGCCGGTCTGACGGGTGCCAAGAACCTCTCCGGGACCGCGTAATTCGAGGTCACGTTGTGCGACTTCAAAACCATCATTCGTGTCACGCAACACACCAATGCGTCGTTTCGCCATGGCCGACAGTGGCAGCCGATATAACAGCACGCAGTGGCTCGACAAGGCGCCACGCCCTATGCGCCCGCGTAATTGATGCAGCTGTGACAAGCCCAGGCGTTCTGCATTTTCAATAATCATAAGTGTTGCTTCCGGAACATCAACACCGACTTCAATCACTGTGGTTGCCACCAGGACTTGTGTTTCCCCGGTAGTGAATGCGTGCATGGCTTGCGCTTTCTCATTGGGTTTCATGCGCCCGTGTACCAGGCCGACCGATAATTTCGGTAAGGCTGCAACCAGCATGGCGTGGGTTGACTCGGCGGCCTGTGATTCGATGACATCAGAGTCTTCGATCAGCGGACAGACCCAATAGGCGCGTTGATCCGCACGGCATGTTTCGCTGACGCGCGTGATAATTTCAGCACGCCGCTCCTCTGGAATTGCAACGGTCTGGATAGGCTGTCGACCGGGTGGTAATTCGCGAATAACAGAGGTATCCAGATCCGCATATGCTGTCATGGCCAAGGTGCGAGGAATGGGCGTCGCCGTCATGACGAGTTGATGGGGCAATGCCTCGGCGTGTCGGCCCTTCTCCATCAGGCTGAGGCGTTGATGAACGCCAAAACGATGTTGTTCATCGACGATGACCAGCGCGAGACTGTGGTATTGGAGACCTTCCTGAAACAGTGCATGTGTACCGATAATAACTGCGGCATCACCATTGGCAATCGAGGCATAGACTTGTTCGCGTGCTTTCTTCTTCAGGCCGCCGGATAACCAGGCGACCGTAATGCCGAGTGGTGTTAACCATTGGGCAAAGCTGTCACGGTGTTGTTCGCCGAGCAGTTCAGTCGGTGCCATGATGGCGACCTGGTGGCCTTCAGCAACCGCGTTCAGTGCGGCAGCTGCAGCGACCACTGTCTTGCCGCAGCCGACATCACCCTGTACCAGTCGCATCATGGGATGCGTACCGGCGAGATCGGCCTCAATATCACTGAGTGCGGTGTGCTGATCACCGGTTAGTTCAAAGGGCAACGCAGCCAGAAAGCGATCACGCAATTCATGTTTGCCAGCCAGTGGAACGGCAGGCTTGGTTCGGTTTCGTTCACGAATCCGACGTAGACTCAGATGGTGGGCCAGCATTTCCTCAAGTGCGAGCCGCCGCTGGCATGCGTGCATACCTGCTGCAAGGGTGGCCAGATCTGCATCGGGCGGTGGTCGATGTAAGTAACGAATCGATGTTTCAAGATCTGCCAGTTCATGTTCATCTGTGCAGCGCTGTGGAATCCAATTCGTCACTTGTGGCAGGAAACGATCAATGGCCTGATTCACGAGGTTGCGCAAGCGCGGTTGTTGTAACCCTTCAGTAGCTGGATAGATTGGCGTCAGCGTATCTTCAAGCGAACATTGTTCTTCAGGGCCGATAATCCGGTACTCCGGGTGAATCATCTCCAGCCCGCCTGGTCCCTTGCGAACCTCGCCATAGCACCTGATACGCACATTTTGTTTGAGGCCAGCTTGTTGGGCGCGGGAAAAATAGAAAAAACGCAGTGTCAGTTGCCCTGTTCCATCAGTGATTCTGACCAGCAGTGTGCGGCGCCGTCGAAACACAATTTCAGTTAATGCGATATCCCCTTCGATAACAGTGCGTAGTCCGGGGACAGTCGCGCCAAGGGGCGTCAGGCGGGTTCGATCTTCGTAACGTTGTGGCAGCAGGAAAAGCAGATCAGTGGGTTGTTCGATATTGAGCCTGGCCAAGCGTTCCGCCAGTGCAGGCCCGACACCGTGCAGACTTTTGATGTCAGCTAAATCATTTTGTTGTTTGGGTGCCGACATGCTCAAGATAAAGGTTTATCCAATTGTGATTGATGGGGCGATTGATGGTGCCGGTGTACAGTTTCTGAAGTTAATTATCATAATGCAGCAAATAACTTCAGAAACTGTACACCGGCACCACGACAGCTGGGAATATGCCAAAACTTGTTGGGAACATAAGATTGGGCCCAACTTAACTCAGGCAATCAGGATGGCATCTGCCTCAATGCTTGCACCCCGGGGTAACGATGCAACGCCAAGCGCAGCACGTGCCGGATAGGGCTGTTCAAAGTAGTCAGTCATAATCTCATTAACACTTGAAAAATATGCAAGATCAGTCAGGTAGACGGTGATCTTGACGGCGCTGGCCAGCGACGTACCTGCGCCTGCGGCAACTGCACGGAGATTGTCAAACACCTGGCGAATTTGCAGTTCGACATTATCCTCGCCGACGAGCTCGCCGGTCTGCGGATCTAGTGGAATCTGTCCGGACACGAAAACCCATTCACCATGGCGAATTGCTTGTGAATAAGTGCCGATAGCTGCCGGCGCTTCATTAGTCTGGATTGCTGTTCTATTCAAGATGGGTCCTCTCAATGCCTATGCACAGGTGCGAGTGATTTTTTTAACGATGGGCATTAATCGGATCTGCCGGATCACATTGGCGAGATTGGTACGGTCACGCACGAGTATCAGTATGGCAAGGGCTACAAGTTCATCTTCCTGCCGCTCATCGACGGAAACCT
>Ga0233413_10000213_pt1 | contig 30118 bp, 33 predicted proteins | sample Na_anoxic_6_MG_FD_189019 | JGI IMG/M metagenome (GOLD analysis project Ga0233413, IMG submission 189019) | Seawater microbial communities from Saanich Inlet, British Columbia, Canada - Na_anoxic_6_MG | ecosystem: Environmental > Aquatic > Marine > Inlet | place: Canada: British Columbia...
TTCTTTATTAAATCAAACATAGTATCTGAAGCTTTTTCAATTTTATACGGACGAGCTTCAGAATTATTTTTATTTTCGTATATAAGCATTCCATAATCAAGGTCAAGAAGATTAGCGTAGATACAAAGCTGTATTTTATAACCTAGATCAGGTCCAGTTCTCATCAATGAATTTTTCCAACGATAATCATTCATCGTTTTCATATCAATAACGACTGGAGATTTAGGAAGTTTATCAATATCAAAAGATACAGGGACTCCATCAAATCTAGAAACATCAAGATTCGAAAAATCAACGATCAAGTCAACGTGACCAAACATGTTCATCTCATCACTCGATACGCAAACTTCCTCGTATGCAAACTTATTACAACCACACGCACATTTCTTTGGTTGAAATACGCCAAGCTTCTCTTCTAGCCCATATTTTCTTACTGGAGCCTTGTATGCCCCTTCAGTAGCGACTCCAGCGATCAAATCGCCTTTATCATCAAACATACTGCACAGAGGGTTTAAACATCGCCATACGCCTCTGAGGACTCCCATCCCAGCAAAATAGCTCTCCCAACGAGCATGCATGTTATGTCCTTTGCCAAAAAGCCTAAGTAACTTACTGTCAAATTCTTCTTGTTCTACTTTAATTAGTCCCATTGCAACATACCTCATATATTGCATATTTCTTAAACATTTACCAAACGCACTTGGATGATACTTAAAATACTGTCTTGTATTCCCTTTTGCGTTATGTCTGATATGAGTGTCAACTGTTCCCATTATGTTCTGTAACTCTGGTGGGATATATGCTGCTGCTGCGTTTGTCATACTATTCTCCTATCTTCTTCATTATATCAATTTTTGATTTTTTAAATAAATTGATAAGGGATACTTTCCCTTCTGTTTTAATAAAATCGTCTGGGTCTAAATTGTTTGGCATAGTTACTGGAATTATCAAAATGTCATAATACTGTTTTAGACCATATTTGACATTTAACTTCATAGCTCTTTCCATAGAGGTTCTTCCAGCTTCATCGCCATCAAACACTAAAAATATTTCTTGGCAATATCTAGAAAGAAGAGAGATTTGTTTTATACTTAAAGAACTGCCTAACATACCGACAGCGCGTCTTATACCTATAGAGTGCATTTTCATAACATCAAATTCGCCCTCTACGATAATTGCTTGATTGCTCTTAATTATATGATCCTTAGCTATGTCGAGAGCGTAAAGATAGTTTGACTTTATATATTGTTCATGGAAGAATTTGCTGTATGCATTTTTCCTCCAATCACGAGAAGAGAGTGCTACCAATTCTCCGTAAGGATCATGAATCGGTAGCACTATTCTCCCAGCGAACTCATGAGGATCTCCATAAAGATTATTTACATGAGAAGGAACATATCCTAATCCAAAATTATCAATTACGTTGACTGAAAAACCTCTTTTAAGTTTTAGGTAATCAAGAGCTTCTTTACCTTCTGGTGAAGATAGAGTATCAATCGCCAGCCTTTTTACCTTTTGCCTTTCCACTTCCGCTAGTCTTCTTCTCGGAGCTTCGTTTCTCATCTATTTTACTTTCTTTTTTCTTCTTTGAATCGTGATCATTTAACCACTTATTTATTTCAGGAGGCAATATTGTACTATTTTCCTCTGCGGCAGTTATAAGATGCTGACCGAGAGTATACTGCAATTCATTATATTTTATGTATGCAGTAAAATCAGCTTTGCCTTCTACTTCATGTTTCTTCCCATCGCTATCTGTCCATTTAAACATTCCCTTATAGACAGATATGACTTTCAATTGACGACCCGCTTCAAACATAAGCTCTTCAATATTAGGAAAGTGAGCTACATAGTAGATAGGAACCTCTACGTTTTCCTCACAAGGTTTAGCGAATCGATTCTTTTCTAGTCTCATGTAAGACTTTCTACCAATAATTTTCATCTTACCATCTTCACCAGGAATTTCTATGAGAGCTTCTTTACTTTTTTTCTTCGTAATTTTAATAATCAATGATGAATTATGTTTAAGACTCATACCTCCTGGAGTCGTTTCTGGATTTCCGAACCGTTGTGCTATTTTAAATCTCAGTTGATTAATAAAAATCAACAATGCACCATACTTGTCAGCATAAGCGACGAGCTTTCCTAGATTCTCGCTCATTAGTCTTGCAAGTTTACCAATAATTATTTTATCAGCAGTTGCTTCTCCTCTATCCTTAGTGACAAGATTAGCAACAGAATCAAGAACGATAACTTTAACGCCAGATTTAATTAGTTCAAGGATCGCATCAAAAACATCTTCTGCATAATAAACTTTGTCAACATCGCCTGGATTAGACATCGTAGAATAATAAATCTCATCAATATTAACTCCATTAATTATAGCAAGACCTTCTGCGAAACTATGCTCCGTATCAAGCCAAGCAACTGGATAACCCAACTTCTGAGCAAAACCAGATATTCTATAAGCTAAGCTAGATTTTCCAGATCCCTCTTCACCGTAGAGCATAACCAACTTGCCAAGAGGGATTCCAAGAGCATTAGAAGGATCATATCCTTTTAACGTTGATAGGTCTATTTTCTCTGGCAGTTCGCCATAATTGATAGCAAAGTCTAAACTGAAATGCCCAGTTGGGACATAACCTACTGGAGTTGTAGCAGCACCTTTTCTGATAAAGCCTTTTAAATTTTCTACTATTACGTCACTATTATTTTTTTTTGCCATTTTTTCTCTCCATTTCGTTTACACATTAATATAAAAAAAGATATCAAGGGGGAGGTTGCCCTCCCCCTCTCAATCAAATCCTATTTAGAAGGGTAAATCGTCGCCTACTTCTTCGGTATTAGGGGCAATGTTGCTCGTAGGAGCATCTATGCCTGTGTCTGCCGAAGCGGTCTGCGGAGAGGGACTTCCTGGAGCTACAACATCTTCTCCAAAAAGCTTTGCTTCTAATTCGTCGTTAGGAGTGACCTTAAAAATATCTTCCAACTTATTAAGACCTCCACGACCTTTAACGTAAGCGACTTCATCTTCCGTCAAGCTGTTCTTTCTGTCGAACGTGGTAATAATCTTTTTAGATCTACCAGCCCCAGTAACAACTATCTTAAAGTCTGCTCCTTCTTTGGCTCCTGGGTTATTCCCAGTCATTGTAAAGTACTTTTTGAACTCGCCAAAGACCTTTACGCCGCCTTCAAGAATCTTAAGTTCACCATCTGCTCTATCAATAACATTGATAGCATAACGCTCAGATGGATTTACACCATGATTCTTTGTTACAGGGTTGTTTTCGGCGTCTTCACAAACAGCACTTCTCCAACGCTGATCGTTCCCTTGCACCATGAATTTATTCATAGCTATAGGTGGACCCAAAAGTCTTACAACATGGGTTCCAGCATTCAACCTAAGAAAATTTGACTTGCCCGATGATTTGCCCGCTTTTTCGTCACTTACGTCTTTCCAATCAATTGTTTGACTCATATTAAACCTCACTACTTTTATGGAGACCTATACTACATCTCATCCCAACTTTTAATTTTTACTCCCTGGACAGATTTCTTTTTGACTTTTGGCCCTATGGCAACGGTTCCTCCGCTGACTGGCAGGTCGTCATAATCTGTTAATGTTCCAGAGGTTTCTTTTTCGGTACAAGTCTCTGTAGGATGAGAAGAAGAAACATTACTGTTATAAGAACTTTCGTTTCTGTCTATTGGTTTATCGTTTTGAGAGATCGTAACCTGTCTCGACAATAAGTCAAAAGCAGCATCTAAGTTCTTATGTATAATATCGGCAGTTTTATGGATGGACTTTAAACTTTCTAAATATAATTCCATATCTCGCAGGTGTTCGAACTGTATGCCTTCTTGCTTGCCTCTTTCGTACTGAGTTCTAGCTAAAACGCCTCTCAAAAGCTCAACAGTCCTATCCCATTTGTAATATTGTGAATTAACGTCACTCTGAATTTGACAAACTCGGTCACGATATCTTTGAACATTTGTCATATTCTTATATAACTGTGGCAAATCATAAATATTCGACCCAGTTTCGCAATAACTATTTCTAAGCTCATGCTCAAATTCAGCAAACGGAAGCTGCTTTCCCCGTAAAAGCTGCTTGATAATAGAAATCTTTTGCTTGTAAAAATAGTCGAACTTAGCAGATTCGCTTGAAGTGATCCAAGTGATTTCACCTTCCGGCAAATCATTACCGTCTCCATGCATTTCAGCAGAAGCTTTATCATCTTCGTCCATATCTTTTTCAGCAACCGCCATTTGAGTTTGTTCTTCTGCTAACTGCTCATTTTCTTTTACAGTGTCCAGAATGATCTCTTCTTTTACTTCTGCTGTCTGAGACACTCTAGCATTATTCGCCAAAGCCTCTGGAAAAGTCTGATTCGCCAAAGTCTTCTCCAAAGCAGTTTTTGTAGACTCAGTCGTTTCGATCCCTAAAATAGCATCCATACCATCATCTACTTTTTCGGGCAGAGGCTCATCTAACGGACCCTCTTCTACTGGAGTCCTATTTGGAACTGTACTATCTACCTTGTTGTATACCGTCTCAGGAGGCGTCTCAGAAGCCGTAATATCTGGAATGTCTGGATCTTCATCACCAATTTCGCCAAATATTGTTTCATCTAACTCAACGACTTCGACTTCAACTTTTTCTTGGGTTTCCTCTATCAAATCGAGATCAGAGACAGAAGGAGTTTTATCAGTGTCCTTCATAACTTCTGCCACATCCAGCATTCTGTCAGTAAAATCTTCATTAGCTGGAACTTCTTCTCTCTCTCTTTTAACTTTAGGAAAGCCAAAGATATCTTCAATATCTTGAATGTTATTTTCCATACTATTACCCTTCTATTTGTCCAAGAACATCGTCATCTGATACATCTCCTATAGATTTAAGAAGATTCTTGAAATACGCTTTCTTTTCAGATTCATTCAATTCATTGAACACATCTAATCTTGTTTTCTTGAAATCGTTCAAAAGAAGCTTGCTGATATTGTCTGCTTTTTTCTGCCTCTCCGCAACAGTTTCCCATTCTATTTCTTCTTCGTAGTGAACGACAAGTTCAAGACTCTCATACTGTGCTACATTGTAAATTCTTTTAATTGACTTTGAAATTTTTGATTTTCTTTTATCACTCATTTTATTACTTCCTATTAAAACGTTAATTAATCCTATTCAGCCATCCATTTGTATATCTCTTCAGAATCCATCGTATCTGGATGTTCGCAATATCTTGTACATTCTTTAGCCATGTTTGCTATATTCTCTTTATCTTTATTCGTCAAAATAACCATTATAGGTTCATCGTCACCGTCATGAACTTCATTTCCTATTTTAATCTTCATTTTTTTCCTTATCCAAATAAGTCCATAGACTCTACGCCCTTCTTAGCAGCCTTCTTTAGATCATTACGAATGACCATAAACTGAGCAACTAATTTACCTTTGGAGAGTCTCTTCTTCGTCGCCTTATAATGATCTTTTATCATCTTGCTAAAGAAATCAGCTTCAGCCAAACAAGCTATCGTATCTTTGTTGACTAATTTAAAATCAGTTTTTGAAGCCAAATCTTTCAGTGAACTATAAGGTTTATTATCAGCAATATTTTGTGCAGTTGGAAGACCAACTCCCTTAACCATTAAACTAGGTGAAACTATCGTTTGATCTATTCCATTAGCCTTATCTTCTTTTTTAACTATTCTGTATTTTACATCGCAATTGTTCAAATCTTTATCGCCAAGAAGAATATTCATTTTCTTGAGATCTCGTTCAAGGTCTATTATTTTATCATGTTTTTTATCTTCGTTAGCTACGTCTAAAGAGCAGACCATAAACTCGGCTGTATAGTTAGCTTTTAGGTAGGCAGAAATCCAAGAAACGTAACCGTAAGATACCGCGTGGGATTTATTGAATCCATAAGATGCGAAAGGTATAATGAAAGTGTCCCAATATTGTTCAGCAATATTATTAGGAACGTTTTTCTCAACACAACCATTTATAAATTGTTTTCTATATTGACTTATAAGATTTTCTTTCTTTTTCCCAATACCCTTAATTAAAATATAACCGTCTGCTATAGAAAGCCCGCCCAAAGAATTACATATCTGCATAATTTGTTCTTGATATATCAAAATTCCATGAGTCTTTTCGAGATACGGTTTCACAAAAGGTTCAATAGTTGGATGAAAATAAGAGACAGGACTCAACCCTTTCTTTCTCTCACAATATTCTGGGATACTTCCCATCGGGCCAGGTCTATAAAGAGCAATAGCAGCAACAACGTCATTAAAAGAAGAAACTCCTATGTCTCTCATTGTCTGTTGCATACCACCATTTTCGCACTGAAAAACTCCCTTTAACTTTCCTCTACGATATAATTCAAACGTTGGCTCATCTTTAAGACTTAAGTTCTCTACATCTATATCTATACCGTAATTACTTTTCACCATCTTAACAGTTCGATCTATTACTGTCAAAATAGATGTAGCCAAAATATCTAATTTAATAAGACCCATCGACTCTAAATCATTCATATCATACTGCGAAGCATACTGTTCCTTTTTAGATCTGCGAACTGGAGCAAGTGTATGTACAGGAACATCTGCTATCACAATGCCAGCAGGATGTTTAGAAAATGAAGATAAAAGACCTTGAATATTTTTAGTATGAGTCACAATGTCAGGGTATTTGTCCATGTAAAATTTAAAATCAGGACAATACTTAATAGCATCTTCTATGGTTTTAATTGGTATCTCTTTCCCATCCTCATCTTTAGCCTTCATAAAAGCTCCTTGAGGTTTAGGAAGTTGTCCAAGAATCTCTTCTACTTTCGCCATATTCTCTGTAACAAATTCTTGTTTGCCTTTATGAAAAGCTTGAGCTATATCAAGAGCTTTAATAGTTCTTGTTAGAGCCATTCTTAATTTAAGACCGATATAAGTGCCTATATTTTCTACGTTTTCTCTTCCATATTTTTCTATGATATAATCATAGATCTCCCCTCTACGGAAGAAATCAAAGTCAGAATCGATATCTGGAAAACCAGGTCTAGCAAAAACTCGCTTACCAGTTACTTCGTCAGTTTTGAATGCTAAAAACCGTTCCCAAAGCAGGTCGAAACCCTCTCCTTCTTCACTCAATGGTGGAGGACCATAACAAACTTTCAGACATCTCAACAAAACAGAAGCATACGCTGAACCTCGGCCCGGAGCCATAAAAATGCCGTTCTTTCTTGCATAATTAGCTATATCCCAAACAATTAAAAAATAAGTAGCAAAATCATAATTGTTGTTGTCTTTCGCAACCTGTATATCTTCTAACTCTGTTTTTAGAGCTTCTACGTACTTAGGTTTCTTATCCCACCCAAGATCTTTCATTCCTTTATCTGCCAAATCCTTGAGATATTCCATAGGACTATTAAACCCATCTGGAGTCTCAAATTCTGGTAGTCTCATCCTTTTAACAAAAAGATTCTTCTTGATATCTTCATGATCTACCATATCAGCAATAGCAACTGTATTCGTAATACAGTTAGGATTGTCTTTGAACATTTGATACATCTCGTCAGCAGATTTCATATAAAACTCTGCATATGGCTGTCTCAACCTTTTAGGATTAGATAGACACGTTCTTGTTGACATACAAGTAAGAACTTCTTGAGATAAAGCTTGATCTTTAGTTGTGTAATGAATGTCATTTGATGCCACTACAGGGATATTCAACTCTTTACTTAACTTAAATATGTCTGGAATAATTTTCAATTCGGCAGGTATTCCATGATACATGACCTCAAGAAAGAATCTATCTCCAAAAATATCTTTGAACATCCCTGCTACTTTTTTAGCCTCATCATACCTATCATATAATAAATTTTGGTTAACGATCCCCTTTAAACATGCGCTCGAACAAATCAGTCCCTCTGAATGCTTAGCAAGCAATTCAAAATCTATTCTTGGAGAGAAGTAAAAACCTTCTGTATAGGCGAAGTTAGAAAGAGAGCATAGGTTCTGATATCCTTTCCAATTCTGAGCGATTAAAACCAAATGGAAATTACCACCTTGACCTGATGGTTGAGTTTCTGAACTCTTATTGAATCTACTTGCTGACATATAAAGCTCTCCACCAAGCAAAGGCTTAATGGGATCATAAGGAATATCGTTCCCATCTTTATCTTTAGTGGCTTCACAGAGTTGAATAAACTTTATTAGTCCACCAAGGTTTCCGTGATCTGTCAAAGCTAAAGCAGGGAACCCCATTTTTCTTGCAGTCATGACAAGATCTTTAACGCTTGCAAGCCCATCGAATGCGCTGTAGTCACTGTGAACGTGAATTTGCACAAAACTTTTATTACTTATTTTCATTATTATTTTCGCTTAAATCTAAAAAATCATATGCTGTTACTTCTGACTTATTTGCTAGTATAACAAATCTGTCAGTCACAATATTAATGAATTTTATTCTATCTATTTTGATTGTTGTTTTTGTTATACATTTCCCAGCAAATATATTTATACTTACATCATCCTCTCCGACAGAATCTATACGGACTTTACTCCATTTAGTTGTTATGTCAGCGTCAGGCTGTTGATATTCTAAAGAAATGTCTATATATGAAGAACATATATTTTCGAGCAACTTTTTAATTAACTCTAAATCTTCAATTTCTTCGTCTCTTATTACTTGATGTACAACCTGTGTCTTCTTATATCTCATCTCTAGCAGTGTTTATCTGGGCGATATTTTTCACGATGACCGTCCCTAAACTTTACATATTTCGGGTTTCTTTCCTTATATATTGCTGGGTCCATTTCAAAACCCTCTCGCTGGCTTGCAGCAAGACCGCAATAACCTTTACCTTCAGCTTTAATATGCCTCTTGCACCAAACTCCGTCAGGTGCTTTGTATTTCTTCTTCTTATCCTTCATAGGACGCATGACTTCAAAAACTTCGCCCGTCTTAGGATGTAGATAGCAGTAGACCGGGATATCAATCCTCCTTTAGATTAAGAAATGCAAACGGACCTTCAACTGTATTTTTTTTAACTTCCATCTTTTTGGGTTTCTTTGGTTCTTTATAGTTATCTAACGCACTTAAAGTGCCAGCAGTAAGACGTATTTCGTACTGCACTGTATAACTTTGCATTCCAGCTATATACTGAGGTTGTTCTCCATAGGATGTAACGTTCATGTAATCTTGATCTAATTCTATATTTGTTGTAGCCACAATCCCTATCTGTTTTTCATACTTAGGATTAAAAGATAAAAATCCATCCTCATCAACATAGACCATTTGCCCGCCAAAGAGTTTCATTAGATCTGCCATAATTAAAATTTAAAATCCATCATCCCAAACTTAGAACCACTATTATCTTTGATATCTACTTTTTCATTCTCATCTTTCGAGTATATACGAATAAGTTGTCTTGCTGATGCTATAGCTACTTTTTTCGTAGCTTTAAAAAGTTCTTTATCTAACTTCTTAAATATTTTCTTTCGAGCTTGATCGGTCATAATCGTTACATCGTCAACATTATAATTATTATCTACAAGAACTTTTCTTACTATTTCTTTTGAATAAGAAACGGTCATGAAATAAGGAAGATAATTATATACAATTATCCTATCGTCGCTGTGTCCTTTGCTTCTCAGATACTCAAGAGAATTCCCATATGCAAATTCTTCTTCCATCTGTACGCCTCCTCCCATATTATCATGCATAGAGACATAATGGAGAAGCTCATGAACGATCACTTCATCAGCAGTAATTTTTGCAGTTATAGTTGACCATGTTTCATCTTTTCCATCAGATGAAAATTCCAACTCTTTTGATATGACAACTATTCTAGAAATTTTATCATAACAGCCGCCAATCTTTTTCAAACCTAACCTATCAAGACAAGATTTTTCTACTCTGTATACAGTTACATTTTTAATGTCAACATTTGGAAAGAGTTCATCTACATAATCATATGATGCCTTGTATCTTGATCTTTCAGAATATGTAATCCTTTCTGTCTTGGCATGGTTTTGAATCTTTTTCATTCTTTCGGCAGAAAGTTCAGATTGACCTTGTTGAGCCAAACTTCTTGCTCTTTTGTAATTTAGTACATCTTTATTAGTCCATATTTTTCTTCTCACGGCAGATATCCTTCACATTGTACTACAGCAGAACATTCATTTCCTCGAATATATATTCTATGTTTTTTCTGTATACCTATTATACTGATTTTTTGCCACATTACCGGGTTACTACAATCTTTTGCCTTACAATCATTGCAAAGAGGGTCAACAACCCCTTTAGGACCGTATAACATCTTTTGCAACGAAATTGTTTGGCATTTATATTCCATTAGTCTTCTTCAATTTTATGGCTCTTTTTAATGGTTTTTACTTCCTGTTTATCTACGGCTTGCTGCCTTTCTAACGCCATTTCCTGCGAAGATGGACCATTAGACGTATTATCTATTTGAGGCGTTCCTGGAGCGTCCTGAGACGTTTCTGCGACTACAGGAACGCCATCAAACGAACCAATTGGATTACTACTGTCAATAATTATCTCTGTAGGCTCTTCGTCCTCTACAACTTCCTCTTGCGGATCAGATGAATTTTCGATGACAGGTGGAGCTAGAACCGTTTTAGGAACCGCTCTAGGGGTAGGAACAGTTTGAACCATACTTGGTTGAACCTTTTTGTCGCCTTCTATGTGTCCTTCAGCACGCAGAAAGTCTACAACCTCTGCAAACATTTTCGATGGGAAAGATGTGTAATCGCCTTCGGTCTCGGAAACAGATATGGTTGGACCATATTCTTCTGTATAATGATGTTTTATAAAAACGCCATATCCGCTCGTTCCATCTTCGCTTTCGGTTGTCCAATGAAAATCAACTGTTACTTTCTTTTTGTCAGAATTAATCATTATTATCTCCTAGTACTCTTCTAGCTACAGAGTCGAGTGCTTTTTGTGTTGTCTTATTATTTTTTATTCTATTTTTTTTAATTCTATCTGTATCCCCATCAGACGGTATGCTTTCTCCGCACTTGCAAATCTTCCCATAAAAATGATCAAATGCAAGTTGATATTTAGCTTCGCAATGTGGGCAAATTATAGTTCTCATTCGTCGTCCTCATCGTCCTCTTCCTCTAAGTCGGAATAATCGATGACTCGCTTCCCATATTTTTCATCAAGATATTCAGAATCAAGTACACTTGTCTCCCAAAAATGCTTCCAAAACTCAAGTCCATCTCTAATTAAATCAGGATGTGGTTGAGGACAGTTCCATCCATTGTCTTGTGCCCAGATAGAAATACATGGAATATCTGAATTATAAAAAACATCAGCAACAGACGATTGATATTCAGCAATGATTATATCTTTATTTTGATAAAAATGTAAAATGAACATACAAGAATTAGTTGGAAAATCTATTGTCAAATGAGAACGGATCATCCACTCGCATCCAATATAAGATTCCTCTTCCATTACTTGTTTAACGTCATCATACTTTCCTTCAGTTTCAAGTATAGTATGATCATTAAAATTCAGATTAAATTCTTGTCCTTCAAATTCCACTAAAAAGATCTTCCTTTTTCTCTACTTCGACTTTCTTTTTCTTTTCCAATCTTTTAGACCTTGGGATATATTTATTATCGAATAAATCAACTACTGTCTCTATCCTTTCTCTAGCGAATTGACAATAATCTTCGCTAATATCTATCCCTATATAATTCCTAGCAAATTTTTTGGCAACATACGTAGTAGTCCCAGTCCCATTAAAAGGATCAAGAATTAAATCTCCTCGATATGAAAACAATTTGACTAAACGTTTAACCAACTCTTCAGGAAAACTGGCTGGGTGACCAGCCATTTTCCTAGTCTCAGGAGAGATAAACCATGTACTAAGAGTGTACTCACAAAACTCTTCCTTAGTCATATCAGACAGTTCACTATCACCCTCTAGCTTCCAATCTCCTTTAGAGAAGACAAGAATATATTCATTTGTTCTTCTAATTATTGGGTTGCTACATGAACAGAAACTCCCCCACGCCGTCTGTTTTCCAACAGCATTTTGTTTATACCAGCAAATCTCGGTACGGAATTTCCATCCTATCTCTTTCATAAGATTGTACAAATGAGCATATATACATCGTACATATTCTTGGTCTTTGTCGTCTTGCCTATTAGTCATAGCATCTATGTTGATAGCACATCTACCTCCATATCTAGTGACTCTATAGACTTCTGTAAAAACTTCTTTAAGCCATACGAGATAATCCTCATAAGGTTGATCATCTTTGATAGAGTCATAACAAATTTTTAAATTATAAGGAGGTGACTGGACTGATAAAGTCACAATTTCATCAGGAATATCTTTCAATCCATCTAATACGTCTTTATTTATTATTGTGTTTAATATATTCATAACTTAAATATTGCCATAAGCCCTTGCGCATTCCTGCATTTCTTTTATTTTTTTTTCTTCCCACATCTTAAATCTATATTCAAAAGGACTTAGCCCATCAACTCTCCTGTCAGAGACAAAATCATACAGTTCGATCATGCCATCTAAATCTTCATTCTTAACTAGATAATCAATTTTCTTGTACAGCTTTTCTAGAAAATCAATCTCTTCTTTTTCATCTCTTTTGATTTTCTGAGAATAGAGATAACCCATAGAGCTTATATTTAAAGACAGCCTTCCTATCTCGCTAGAATTTTCTGAGTCTTCTCCGTTTATCTGCTTCTTTAAAGCTTTAACAAGAAATTCTATTTCGCTGGACTCTGTTATGTTAACATCTTTGCCAAGGATGGAAATTGACTCTCCCCAAGTCATATCTTCCATTGCGGCTTTAAGAGATATTATACATCCAGATCTCTTACATCCAAAACAAAAATAGTTCTCATTCTCACTTTCATCATTCGCAGCATATACGATAAAAGATGGTTTGGTATCTTTGTGGATGGGACAAACATAAGAAGTTCTATCTCCTAAACATCTTACTGGATGAATATCTTTTGAAGCTAAATAATCAATTATGCTATGTTTGTTTCGAATTAGATGTAGTGACTGCTCTTTGATCACTGGTGACTCTCCCATAAGGCTTCATACAGCTTAACTGTACTTCTTTTTCTTCCTTCAACGACCGAACTTGTCTCACAAATTAACTTATGAGATAGAGGTTCAATCTCCAGAAGCGTAGATTCCTGTCTGTCCGACAGTATTTTTAATCCTATCTCTCGTATATTCTTGGCTGCGTTTAAATCTCTATCTTCTATATATCCACAAATCTTACAAATAAATGTTCTATCTTTTAATGTGAGATCTTTATTCTTCCATCCACAATTATTACAAGTTTTACTCGTTGGTTCCCAACGATCAATTATAATAACATGCTTACCAAACCATAAAGATTTATATTCTAGTTTTTTTCTAAAACTATACCAAGCAACATCAGAAACCACTTTAGCTAAACAGTGATTTTTGATAATTCCAGAAACATTTAAATTTTCTAAAACAAACCCATCATACTTGGCTATCATATTATGTGTTTGTTTATCTTGAAAATCTTTTCTAATATTTCTAATTCTTCTATGTTGCTTTGCAACCAATATTCGAGCTTTTTTTCTATTGTTAGAACCTTTCTTTTTCCTTGAAAGACCTTGTTGCAGTCTTCTAAGTTTTTTAGTATTCTTATTGAGAGTCCTAGGATTATTGACTACTGTTTCATCAGAAAAAACAGCAAATTCTTTAATGCCTAAATCGACTCCTACTATATTATCTTCTTTAAATTCAGGAACTATTATATTTTGCTCTGTCAATACAGAGCAAAACCACAATTCTCCATCTTGAGATATAGTAATAGATTTAATTTTTCCGTTAATAGTTCTATGTTTTATCCATTTTACTTTTCCTATTTTAGGTATTCTAACAAAGTTTTTGGATACTTTGAATTTTTGAGGACAACTAAAACTATCTTTCATTTTGTCTTTAAACTTATGAACAGGAAAACGTTTATTAAGCTGTTTCTTGTCTAAAAAATCCTTTAATGCTTTATCGAAATGCCTTCCTACTTGTTGTAATGATTGAGCGACAGAAATAGATAGAAAAGATAATTCCTTTTTCAATTCTGGCAATAAGCTAATTAATTCATATCCGAATATAAATTTCTTTGTTTTTTGATAATGCTTACTGTTTAAATCAAGAAAATAATTCCATATAAACCTAGCGTTGCCGCCATGTTGAAGAAGATCTTGTTTCTGATCTTTTGTAGGATAAAGTCTAAATTTATATGCTTTATGTATTAACATTACTTGCCGTAACTATCTTCTAATGATTTTCTAATTAAATCTGCTGAAGATATATCTTTTTTTGCTTTTACAGACATCTCTCTAGCTATTTGTTTGATATCTTCAAATAATTCTTTATCAATTCTTATACAAAGTGTTTCTTTTTCTCTTTTCATATTTATTCTCATATTATACTATTATATATAATAATGTAATACTCCTTCTTTAATTTTTAAAAAATTGATCACTGATAGCCCTCAAATGGGAGATCTAATTCGCTACTGTCAAAATCGGCAATCGGATCGTCTATCTTCTCTAAAATATTTTCTTGACTTACTTCTGTAATCCAATCTTTATTGTCGCCTTCAATTAACCCAATAGCTCCCTGAACTTCCAGCGATGTTTTTGTTGAACCATTTGGAAAAATGCCAGTGCCATATCTAGTTTTTATAACATAACAATGTAATCTACCATTATTATTAGGATCTTTCATTTGACCAAAAATGTTATCAGCATCAGCAGAGTATTCTTGAGAGCCTCGTAGGTCTTCGGAGTGGAAACTTCCTTTTATGGCTCCTGTTTTTCTGAAACGCTTCAATCCTTCTCTGCCAATCTGAGCACCAGATATAACGGCAAATCCGTTTTCGTGAATGCCCATTTTAGGCTTGCCCATTTGCCTTAAATCTTTAAGCATTTCTCCGATCTGCAAATCGTTTCTTGCATTGTTGGAGCCTGCCTCTGGGATAAGGTTTGCGATATAATCAACTACAATAACATCTGGCTTAAATATATCTATATGAGCTTCTATCTCTTTTCTTAAGAAAGAGACTGGAATTCGTTCTGCCGTTTCCATGATATAAAACTGATCGTAATCTGCTATATCGTCACAGTTTTTTTGTATTTTATCCCATTCTTCTTTTTGTAATTGATGAGGATGTTCTATCTTCTCAAATGGAATTTTAGTTTCCCTAGATACCATTCTCTGTACCCATTTATCTCTAGGCATCTCAAGAGGAACTATGAGAACCTTTTTACCTCGTGTTTTCCATATATCAACAGCGACATTCAGCATCATCGCGGAATTATGTGTTATGATATTGTTTCCAACAAAATTATGATTATCTGGCATTGATATATCATATACATCATGTTTCCCAACATCCTCTATAGAAACGATCTTATCCCAATAAATATCTGAATTAGCGATTTTTAAAAGATCTTCATCATTATCTAAATAAACAGCTATTTTTTTTAATGTTTCTCTAGACATCGATTTATTTATATTGCCACAATGTCCCATATCTTTCTTCCAACTATCATGAACATTTCTTCTATAAAAACGCCTACATCCAGTTCTTGTTTTATTGTATTTCACAAACTTTTTCTTTAGTATGTTCCAAATAGCAGCAGGAATAACGTCCAAATTAGGATTGCTTTTAGTTTCTTTAATAAAACGCAAATGATTCATAGCTTGTTTTTGCTTTTCCCCGATGAATCCTATATCATTAATAAATATAGTTACCTGTTCTATACCTCTAACATAGACTCTGTATGCTGGTGCACATTCAATCTTTTCTCCATTTTTTGTATAACTAGACGGATAAGTAGAAATCAATGAAACTATACCAAATTTAAGTAAAAGATCTCTGACATCGCAAGCTAATTTTGGAGATGATGTATGATAGCAGACTTCGTACTTTTTCTGTTTTCCTCGTCTTTTTTTCCATACAGAAAAAGATCCGTCACAACTAAACATCGCCTTCAATAAGTTAGATATATTCGGTTTAGACCACTTATATACGAATGAGGGAATACTCTTGCTTAATGACGTTTTTAAATCTATCTTACTATATTTGCCGAATTTTCTTAATGAATTAACTCTAAAATGTCCAGATCTTTTTGTGTTTTTTAATTCTCCACCTAATTTATTACATGATTTTCTCATAGCTTCTACTGTTTTATCATCAAAATTAGTAAAAGTATAACCAGGGCTTGACGAACCTCCATCAGACAACATACATCCAAGCCAAACTGGTAGACCATTATCAGGACAACCTTTTCCAAAAATGCCCTTTCTAGCAACAGCTAGATACTCACCCTCTTTTATATCAGATAATTTCTTATAACCATTTAAAGTAAAATATCTATGGTTGTCAGTAGTAGATATCTCAAATACAGTCTGCGTCTTAACCTCAAAAACAGTACGAACTCCATTGTATTGTACCGACTGTACATTTTGTGCATACAATTTATTATCTTTGTTTAAAGAAAGAATTTTAATCTTTTCTTTTTTATTTATTACTAAATCATATAGTTTTTTAATAGAAATCGAAGACCCATCATCTAGCTGTACGGTATCTGTCCCAACTTGGCATTTATATGCTCCGACATCGCCGCAGAATAAAGTCAAAGTCCCAGGGGCAAAGCCAACAACCATAGCACTATCTATTTCTCTGATACCGCATGAGACTATATCAGCATCTCCCCTAGACGCTTTATCTTTTAAAAATTCTATGAACTTAGGGTAATAATCATGTATATCTTCGTAAATAGTTTTTCTTTTTCCATCTTCATTATCCAATTCCATACGCATTAAAGAGGATATCAAATCTTTAGCAGCAAACAGACCGCCCTTGTCTGTCACATTAATCCTATATTTGTCAATATAATTAATTATATTTTTAGTAACATGATGTTCAACTATCTTTGATTTTAAATGATGGAAATCATTTTCATTGACGTTTGCTATATTGAGATTTATTCTATTATATAGAGCCTCTTGAGATATAACATCTAATTTACTAAACGGACCATCCTTCAATATACTAGACAACTGTCTACGTGTTAATAATACACTTTGATTGTTGGCTATAATTATGGCATTAAGAATTGGACGATGCGTCTCGTCAAAATATTTAATGTCTGGACCTTCATTAACCCAGATATCAACAGCCCCTCGATGCTTAAGTAGTAAACTTATGAAACTTATTTCGTTTTGTATTTTTGTCTTGTTATCTATCATTTATTCAAATAATTTTATTTTGCATGAATGTTTATCTTTTACTATACTACTGATGGTCAGACCAAAAACATCTTCCCATCGATTCGCCTGGTCATTTATATCGAACTTAAAAACAAATATTGTTGGCAATCCAGAATCGAGCCTTTCTGCAAAAAACGGATCTATCAATGATGACATGTACGCTTCGGAGCCTCTGGTCTGTCCAGAGTCATAAGGGATATCATCAACAACTAGCCAATCACATGATTCTAAATGAGATATACTTTCATCTTCTTTTCGTATGAGATGTTTCAGTTTGACAAACGGAATCCAATCATACGTCTGAACTGCTCCACCAGGTTTTACCCTTTGTTTAATCGCCTCTCTCATAATAATAGATGCAACAAACGTTTTGCCTGTTTGGGAGCCATTGGGAGAATGTATTAAAACATTCGTACCATGCGTCAATCTTTTATCCATAATAGATTTTTTATCAAGATCTAAATCTTTTCTATTATAAATATTGATTTGCAAATCATCGAGCGTAACACTTCTCCAACAGTATTTAAGTAAAATTGACTTCGCATTACTAACTACTGTTGGAGACAGCGTTGTGCCGCTATCTGTAAGCCCATTGAAATCCCAAATCGTATATTTATGATATGGATGAGGGATAATAGAGCACATATAGGCTTTTGCTTCTGCCGCTACCTTACATACACAACCGTTAGGTTTAGAACATTTAGAAATATCGTCACAAGAACAGTGTTCGCATTGACTGGCATAATAACGCTCTAATTTAAGTTTTGTTTCTGTTATATCTTTCAATTTTCATCCAAAATAATACCAATTTTAGTTTCCTCTGTTTTAACTTTTTGCGGTTTTAGTTTAGGAGCCTTATTTGCAAAAACAAAACCACGCTTCTGAGCGATTTCAGTCATTTGGTCAAAATAAGCTGGACGCATTTTGTACTGTGGAGTAAAGGTCTTGAAAGCGTTTACAATATCTTTCGTTGTTAGCTCTCTCATACTATCGGCAAAAGCTTCAAACAGCCCAACGTGAATTGCTTTCTCGATCTCTGATCCGCTACAACCCTCAGATGCCTTGGCAATTTTCTTAAGATCGAAGTTTGCTGGGATCCTATTGTATCTTCTTATCAATACAGCAGCTATCTCTTCCCTTTCATCTATATTAGGGAAATCAACGAAAAAGATTTCATCAAAACGCCTGAAAAACGGAGTTGGAATTTTTTCTATTTCATTGGCAGTTGCAACAACAAAAACGTCAGCTTTCTTCTCTTGCATCCATGTAAGGAACGTACTCACAACTCTATCAGTTGTTCCACCATCAGTCGAACCGCTAGATTGAGTCCCAGATAATCCCTTATCAATTTCGTCAATCCAGAGGCAACTGGGGGCTAAAGCCTCTGCCAATTGAATAGCGGCTCTAGTCGTTTCTTCTGATTCTCCAACATGACTTCTGAACAATGTTCCAAAATCGAGTTTCAAAAGAGGAATCCCATAGAAAGCAGCAGATGCTTTAGCAATCAAAGACTTGCCGCCACCTGGGATGCCTACAGCAAGAACTCCCTTTAAAGCAGGCAAACCAAATTCTTTTGCTTTAGGATCAAATACTGATTTTCTACGTTCTAGCCATTCACGCATATTAACGAGACCACCAACATCCTCCATTGTCAAGTCTGGTTCGTAGAATTCTAAAGTTCCACGCTGACGAATATACTGTTTCTTTTCGCCTAGAATAGCGTTAGTATCAAATCCTCTATGAACAACAACTGACTTAGATAGTGCCTTTTGAGCTTCAGTCAAAGTTAACCCATTGACAGAACCGATGATCTCATGCTCATTGTCTTTGAATTGTTTCATCAAATCTTTTTCGAATTTGACAGACTCCTTTCCAACAGCGTTAAGTAGGGATCTTACAGTACCTTTGATTTCTTCCTTATTTGGATACGGAAAATCAAGAACACTAAAAAGATTATTCAAACCTGGCGGAATGGATAGAGTATGACCAGTAATAACAATCATGGTCATAGAATCAGTCTGAGCGAAAGTCTTTATTCTACGCTCTGTGTCAGGATTGTCAAGAAAGTTGTAAAAATCCAACATCAGATAAATTTTACCATTAATATCCTGAGCTTCATAGCCCTCTTTTTTTGAACTGTCTGATTTTGCATCCTGTATAATGTGATGCAAAGCCAAATCTGGGTCTAAAATTTCTTCTGTGACAGCTTTGTCTTTTTCTCCCGTCAACAAATCGGACATCCCAGTATAACAGTCCCAAGTCGAAGCTCTAAAACCTCTCGTTACAACAAGATGCTTAAAGTAGTTCAACATTCGCTTTTCCTCTCGACATGCAAGGAAAACGACTGGAGCACGAATTTTCATCAAAGCAGTAAGCTCATTAGTAAACTCTGGGGTCGCCATCGTTTCTAGAATCTTTTGACTTTCAGTTTGGCTATTTTCTGCTTCTGGCATGATTGACCTTTCTTCTTCAATATTTAAAAATTAGTTCTTCATCAACGGATATCGTATCATAAAATTTATCCACTTTTTGGCGACAGGACTACAACAATTGAACCTCCGGCAATTTTAGGAGGACTCCATGTAGCAATATCATCAAACTCAGAGATATTCTCATTGCATCTTTTAAGTGCCTCTTGCATATCCCTCTTCTGTCTTCCTCTAACAGAAAATATATATTTGACTTTATTCTTCTTGCCAATAAACTTTTTTATCTGCCTATGCTTGGTCTGTAGATCATGAATATCTATACCCAAACCATTACGAAGATGGACCTCTTTAGTAACAATTTGTTTCTTTTTTGATTTTTTCTTATTCTCTTCATACTTAATCTTGCCATAATCCATTATTTTACATATTGGAGGTTTATCATCTTTCTGAGATGAGACAAGAACAAGATCCAAACCAGCTTCACGAGAACAATTTAATGCCTCGTATCTAGAAACTACTCCCCTCCTATCTCCATTCTCTAAAATCAAAAATATTTGCTTACTTTTAATTCTTTCGTTTGTTATTTTATCTTTACTAATCTTTTTCTCCTACAGGTTGCACCAGTCTTCTTTTGAAAACGTCAACTTTAAATCTACTTCGATATTAAGCTTTTTAAAAATTATATCGCAATCCTTAATCACAAAAGAATCGGGATACGGATTTAATGATTCTGTTTCATTAATGACGCTTTGATAATTCCCTCTTGAATACAAGGAGCCGAATGCTCCCATAATATGCAAGTTGGCATGTTCTATTGAATAGTTCTTGCATGTTATCAACCAGTTAAGCGGGACAAGTAGTCCATATTCTAAAATTAGATTCTCTCCACCGGCCAAATAGTATTGCTCTATTCTTTTTTTGGATATTTCTTTTTTATCTCGCTTTTTATTCTCTATTTTATGCCCATTTTTTTCAGCCATAAATTTATTAAAGCTATCATTATAATCATACTTTTCAACAAAAGCCCTAATAGGACGATCATCCTTTAAATACCAAAGCGTGAAATTGCCTTTTTTCTTCCAATAGTACATGCCCCACTCTTTAATGAAGAAATCTATATAATCTCTAAGTACTATATTGTCACAAAACCCAAGTGTTTCAGCGACCTTATCAAATATTTTACCGAAATATAGAATCATTGCGACTCTACTCCCGTTCCATTCTTCATCTATATTTTTTCTAAACTGTTGGATAAAATAGATAGTAAAATCAGAATTCTTCCATTCTGACAAATCGTCCCTAACTTTCCATCTAGGACTATTTTTAATATCAGATATCGCTATACTTCTTACTGAAGTGGTAGCCCCATAGACTTCAACTGGACTTTCTTTGCTTTTAGGTTTTAAATTCTGCTTCTCTCCCCCCACAATACCCATAAGCATGTTTTTCGTTTTCTTATTCTTTGTCATTTCGCAAATACAACATATTCGACAGCTTTCCTATTCTCTCCAGAACGAGAATTGTATTCATAATCAATCGACTCTACTTCTACATCGCTTCTTATCTCTGATACGATCCTCTTTATATTATCGATATCAGTCCAACTAGAATCATTATAACTTATAACAAGACACGGAATATCAGATAAAGCTTTTAATACAGAAATAAAATGTTCTTCGTAATTCTTTTTCTTGGCGAACTTCTTCATCGAAGCAGCTATATCCCATTTATCCATCGTCTGTTGACGAGCGTAAGACTCAAAGAAATTAAACATAAAACCATAGTCACTTTGCTGCCCTCCGTATGGAGGATCGATATAAGCCAAATCAATTTTCTCTTCCCTATACTCTTTAGAATTAAGAAAATCAATCGCATCAAGACAGAAAGCCTTGTTGCCCTCTACGCATTTTAACGACTCATCTCCCACAAATGAATACCAATGAATATTATTAAACGACATAGGACAACCACCATTTCTAGGATGAGCAAGACGATGATTCAATTCAGCCAAAATTTGACCGCTATTAAGTCTACCTCCCAGATAACAATGCTTACTAATGTAAATTTGCATATTAGCAAAAGCTAATGCCTTTTCACAATCATTATCTAGATCATTAATATTGGCACGATAGTTATCTAAGAATTTCGCCTCGTCTGATGTGAATCTCTCTTTATATTCTTTCCTAACGAACCTAATCTTGTTATTATTGTCATTTTTTAACAAATAATCTTTTTGTTCTTGAGATAAAACAACAGAATTATTGGCAACAAATGCGTTGGCATAAAAATAAGAGCTTAACAATATATCATTTGTTATTACCCTCTTGCCCATATACTTCATGACGAGAGAAACATAAGCACTGCCGCTAAACAGGTCTAAAGCTGATTCATACTTGATATCTCTTTTCTCTATAGACTCCAATATCCTAGATACGATTTTTCTTTTGTTTCCGGCATAAGGATTAGGCAAACCTTTTACTCTGCCTTCAACGTATTTAACCTTAGAGCTAAAAGTTTCTTCGGATTCGCCTGTATCAAAATTAATATGCATTGGTGTATGTGCTCTCATTTTATTTTTAATTCATCAATAGTAAACTCTGGTTCTGTTTGATATATCTTTTTTCTCGTTTGACTGTGACCCATCATATATTTGCAATTGTCCATAAAGTCTATAACTGTTGCTTCCTCTTTGCCAGGTGAATTTCTAAGAACTCTACCTACACGCTGTAAAGCACGAGTCTTGGACTTTCCAGACCCAGCCAAAATTAAAGTATCCAACGGCTTTACATCGATTCCTTCATCGAAAATAGTACTAGCGATTGTAACAGATGCGTCTCTTGCTCTAACCTTGTCTAGATGAGCTTTTCTAACCTTAGATGAATGCTTACCATGAATAAAAACGCTATCAGGGATAAGCTTCTCTAATCGCTTTCCATGTGCGATTTGAGTACAAAGAACAAGAATAACTCTACCATTGTCCTTCATTTGTTCAGCCACCTGAACGATTATATCATTTCTAACCGGATTATCTACTATAGCCTCTTTGTAAGCCGTAGCATATGTTCCAAACCCTTTACCTCTCATATTAGACATAGGGACAAAATAAATATCTGGCTTTACAAGATAATTTTGCCTAATCAAATCAGATGCAGTAATATTACAAATTGTTTTCCCAAAACACGACTCTATTAATATGTCGTCACCGGCGTCCCGCCAAGGGGTAGCTGACATGCCATATCGATACCTAGCACTCAACGACATATTAGAAATGACCTGACATGTATCGCTTCGAACATGCTGGCACTCATCAAATATTATACCTTTTGCAGACATAATAAGGTCTTTTATTTCTATCTTATTTTTTTCAGAAACACCTTTTTCTTTGACTTTCTTTTCTTCGCTGTCAAACTTTTTATACTTCATACCACAAGCTCGAACAGCCGTCTGCACAGTCATGATATTGACATCTCTAATATTACATTTGCCATCTCCTATTATTCCTACCTCCAAAGATGATCCCTTATAAGAGATGAAACGCTGCAACTCATCTTGAGCCTGCTTTAAAAGATCTATTGATGTGACGTAAAAGATAAATGGGCTAACGCTTAATTGAGCAATGATACCAGCCCCTAAAAACGTATTGTGATTAATCATTCCTTGAGCAAGAAAACTATGACTTTCAGGAACAACAAAATCATAAGTCCTACTAACTGATTCCTTAATTTCTATTACTTCATTATAAAACAATGAATCAGAAGATATAATCTCCAAAACGAATAATACACGCCTAATCAAACAATACTCTGAATCCAACTCTTTTTTTTGCATCTCGGAATAAATATAATTTGCCCAAGCCAAAAATAATTTAAACCTATACCTACTAGGTTTCCTCCATGCACAATCTCCGCTCCATGATCGCACAGTCTGATATTTTAAACCAAATTCTTCTAAAGTTTTTTTAATTTTACTCAATTTATTGAACTTTTTAAACTCTTTTAATAATGTATACACATAAGAATTAACACATGGGATCAAATCGGCGTTACTATTTTCAATAACAGATAAGCCCTCAAGTCCTTTAATGGCACGACTATACTTATAGCCATTTTCATCCAAACCAATCAGTTCTAAAAATAATTTAACATTCTTATTGTAAATAGATAATATATGAGAATCTCTATGTGTTGTTTTTTTTACTCTTTTGTGAGATGTTATTCCAAAATTTAAACATCAATTGCAACTGGTTAATTAAATTTTCGTTTGATAACCCTATACTTAAATTTACTCTACTTTTCTCCAAAATGCAAAAACCATCTGCCTCATATAGTCCTTTAATAAATGAAGCAACAATTTTTTTAGGAGATTTTCTAACGATTAAAGGTATATCCTTTTCATAAGAATATGCGTTTTTGCATCCCATCTCAACAATATCATTTTTATACGATTTATTAAAAATGTTTATAGAGACTAATTTATCTCTTCGTTTATCTTTGTATATACTATATTTTATTTTTTTGCTTTCTAAATATTTTTTTGCGAAATCAATAATATGATCATCTTGTGTCGAAAGAGCTATACGATTTTTAGCTGTCAAACATCCATCCCCGACTAAAAGTCCAAACCAAAAAGCATCATCCTCAGAAAGAATATCATTGGACCCGAAGTGATCAGTTCCTTTCATGAAAAGAACGTTATCCCCGTTTTTTATATCTTTTAATCTTCTCCACTTTATATCAGTGGATTCAGACGAAAGCACTCTTATTCTATGATTAGGAGTCCCTTCTAGCTCGAACCCAATTTTTGTTTTTATTTTAATATTATTGCTAATACCATTTTTGTATAAATAACTAGTTTTATCCCAACCATTATTTCGCATATTTGTTATAACGTGTTTTTGAATCGAAGCATAATTATTATCAAAAATCAAATCATTTTCTTTAATTATCTCATTAAAAGACATGAGTCCGTCTTCAAACAAACACAAAGAATTTTCGTTAATACACTTGCCACTTCCCGTTGCCGCCTGTATGACGCCCCTCTCTACATTGCAAGCTTTATTAATAGCATTAGTTTGATATTCCCTATCTTCAAACTCTCCCGTATCCATTTCTAGATTAAAAGACTTGCTAATCTTCTCTCTTTTATCGTATACCTTGCATTGCATATACTGACTCTTGAAGTAAGCTATTGCCCTACTCGCCAAACCAGTAGGGAAATGAGTTCCTTGCTTTTTAATAGCACATTTACATTTGGCTTTATTGTAACAAACTGTAGTTATATGACCGTCATAATCTTTAAGCCAAGGCATTTTTTCGATATTAGGGTTTAATTGTACTTGCTGTATAATATGAAAAGCATCTTCAGGCATATATCCCAAAGCTCTTTTTAACCCTTGATAAACTTCAGATTTGAGTCTACCCTGTACGAACGTAGTAGTATTAGTAATTATTAAAGATATTTCATCAGACATATTTATGAGTTATTTCTATTTTTATTCTTTCTAGATAAAAAGACTCTTCCCTTTAGAGGAGAGATAAATTATTGCCGTCTCCCATGTTAATGTTTTATTATGAAAAGCCCATTCTATTTTATTAATAGCCTTGTTAATAGTCTTTCCTGCTTTATCAATTAGTCTTACCCATTTTCCGTAATTGAATACACCTTTAACTACAAAAAGTTTACCTTCTATTTTAACTAGATCTTTAGGTTGAATAGCATATCTTTGTTTTCTAATAGATGGCTTAAATCCTTTTCTATTTTTCTGTAAGCATCTATTATTTTTATGTTTTTGGATTATCTCAAAAGGAATAGTCCTAATCTGTTTATCTCCACCAGAAATTACAAAAGCATCGTTAACATGTGTTTTTTCTATCCCTAATTCATTCCGTTTAGTAAAAGTTTCATATCCAAAAACTATTTTACAATCTAAATCTTTTTGAAACCTATTCTTAATCATATTCATAAACGTTGCTTCTTTATATTGTTTATTTCTCTTTAACTTCTTTCCTAAATTTTGTTTATGTAGTTTTTTGTGACATTTCTTATGTAATAAAACTAAATTATCAGCTTTATCTGTTCCTACAGGTCTAGGAATAATATGATGTAATTGAGTCTTCTCTCCTATAACTGATTTTCCACAAAGTTGACATTTGTAGTTTTCTCTTGAAAAGATGTAAGATTTTTTATTATTATAATCTAACAAATCACCTTCTTGATATTCTTTACCAGAGATATTAGGATTCTTAATCTTTTGTATATCAAAATTGCCTATTTCTACTATTACCTCTGTAACAGGTAACAACTTTTTAATCTTATCGATAAGAGTTAGATGAGTCTGATATTTTCTTAGGACAGAAGGTGGCAACCAACCTTTTTTCTTAGATGAAACTCTATTTTTCCATCTAGGTTTTCTATACCAAAGTCTATTTCTTTTACTTCTACGATACATTTTCCTAGTATTAAGCCTTGATTTCATTTTATCATCAAGAATTACAGTTCCGCTTATTATCTCTTTTTTCGTCGAAACAGCACTAAAACCTATATTTTTTGCTCCAGAATCTATTCCTAAAGTTACCTCTTGAACTTTTTCTTCACAGTCAAAATCTAATTGTATTGTAAACGGACTTCTTTTAATTACATGTGCTGCTCCTTTCTTTAACATTCTTTTAGCTTTCGCAGAACTACAAGGCATCAAAGGTTTACCTGTTTTTGAAATTACATACACAAATAGCTTTAAAGGCTTCACTGTATGCTGTGATTGATCCACATCGGGACTGTTTAATTCCAGTACTTTATTCTTCACACTAAGACTTTCATCTTTGTTTAATGAAGAATTTACAGAGCAAAGGACTTGTGGAGCATCCTTTGGTGCGTTCTTTAACTTTAAATTAAACTTCTGCATAATTAACTATTAAGCTCCCTAATCAACTAATTACTCTCGAACCTCACGGTTCAAGCCCTTTCCTTTAGAAGGGGGTAATTGACTCTTTTTAGTGTTCTTCGGTTTCCAGAGCTTTTTGATTTCGTCTTCAGTCTCAGGAAGTTCAGGTGATTCAAACAATACATGACCTTGCTGACCTATGTCTCTGCTTTTCCAGAAATTTGGATAGATATCCCAACCAGCAGCTATTTTAATGTATTCACTTGTCTTTATTATTTTCATCTTCTTCTAATAAACTAACCAACTTTTCAAGGTTATCGGAAACTCCTTGAAACTTTTTATCTGCTGGAATTTCTTTTCCATCGATAAGAAGTCTCCTAGCAACATTAAATTTTTCAAGTACTTTACGTAAAATCTGTGCTGTTTCTGCGTTTTTCATTTTGCCTTCCTCTACCAAACTCTGTCAGAGCCTAGATTCTTTTCTAGTATGGTATTGTTCTCTTCTTTTGTATTTTCACCCGATTTTACTCTGAGTAAAGATTCGTATGTAACTCCATCTCTCCCAGCTTTCTTCTGTTCTTCTTCTATACGCCCTTGTATCTCTTCAAACCAAGGATTAAGTCCTTTATAAACAGACCAGTCTGTTCCTCTAGATGGCTCTAACATTTTTTCGATCAATCCAAAGAACCAAAACGAGTTAGTCAAATTGTTCATAAACTGAGCCTCTTTAATCATACTCTCGCTATTAGCTTTTTTAGTTGAATCGACAACCAAATGTTCTATTTTATTTTCTATGCCGACATATGTCAAAAGTATCATCAAAAAGTCATTAACCTTTTTATCGTCACCATATACTAATTTCATTGCTCCACAAATCTTAGATTGCAACTCTGATGACATTATTTCTTTTATGATCTTATAAGCATTTAAATCATGAGCTTCTAAAACAGTGATAAAGAGAAAAGCATCTCTTACTGGCTTATATTCTATACATCCGTTTAAACCAATAAAACTATTCTCGATATCCAAAACTTCTTTATCAAGATATTCGGCGATATCGCAAGAAGATGTGTCCTCTACGACTGCGATAGCTATATTGTCAAGTTGAACTTCATACGCTGTACAAATAATATCTTTCATTAACAACCAAACGACAGGGAACTGATATAGTCTCGATACAAATTCTTCATCATTTTTGAAACAATCTAATGCCTCTTCATCGTTGCACAGAAACAGTAAAAACGATCTCCAAAGATCAAGGACTCTTTCTAGCTCAGTACAATCCATTACTAAGCTACTACCACAAATCTGCTCAAAATGAGTAAAATATATCAATACTATTTTGCTATTTATATCGAACCAATTCTTAGCGTCTGAAACGCAAATAGAACCATTAGAAAGAACATCTCCCATCTGTCCATCTTCTGTAAATCTTATATTAAGATCCACGAAAGGACATCCAGCACCTTCACATGCTGATTCTATAAGAAACTGAGACAACTTGTAATCACTTATCTTTCGCACTTTCTTTTGTGTACCTTTCAGTATCTTCGCTGGAGATCCCAACTTTTTCCATTACGTCTGTCCAATTTTTACAGTCTTTCATCATATTTGTAAAATTATCAACTTCTTTTTGCGAAATACCGCTTTTTTCACTCTTTTTAACTTTAGGCTCTTGTTTCTCTTCTATAAATTCTGAATCTTGATCGTTACTTACTAACCCATACTTCTCTATCATATCAAATACAAATTCTTTAACATCGCATACGGTTATATCAAAACCATAAGTCTTGTGGCAATAACCACATGTGTGTTCCATAACAAGATATGGAATCCTATCTTTTTTCTTTTTATTCTTAGATTCGTCATATTCTTTGACTCCAATAGCTACAATGGACTCCAATTTTACATTCTTCCCACAATTAGGGCATTCCATTCCCACTTCTTTTATCTTGTCTTCCAACCATTGCGGTAAATCAATCATAATAAACTCCAACTTACTATTTCAACAAATAAGTCTAAACTCCTTTTATCTTCTGTCTCATCATTTTACCAAAAAAAAATGTCACTTTTAAAATTTTTCTTAAAGGAGTTTTTATTCTTTCTTATAATATATTAATACATACGATAAACGGATACATTATGTTAAAAGCTTATAAATATAGATTATACCCAAAACCTAAACAACAAGAATTGTTAAACAAACACTTCGGCTGCTGTAGGTTTATCTATAACTGGGCACTTGAAACAGCAATTAAGCAATACCAAAAAGACAAAACGCAATTTAGTAAATATGACCTAATTAAACAGATTACACAAAAGAAAAGACAAACAGAAACCTCTTGGCTCTCAGAAGTTAACTCACAATCTCTTCAATATACAATACAAAATCTCGATGCAGCATTTGTTAGGTTTTTCAGGAAACAGGCTAGATTTCCTAAGTTTAAAAATAAACACCAAAGACAATCTTTTTCTTGCCCTCAAAATGTTAAAATAGATTTTCATAACTCTACAGTTCAACTGCCTAAAATAGGCAAAGTAAAAACTATTTTTTCAAGAGAGTTTAAGGGTAAGATTAAAACATGTACAATTTCTAGAAATAAAATTAATCAATATTTTGTCTCTATACTGATAGAAGATGGAAAGAAAAATCCTATTCCAACCAAACCAAATAAACAAAAAGCTGTAGGCATTGATCTAGGGATTAAAGACTTTGCTATTACTTCTAATGGAGAGAAGGTAGCAAACCCTAGATGTTTAAAGAAGTCATTAGAAAGACTTAAGTGTCTTCAAAGAAGAGCTAGTCGTAAAAAGAAAGGTTCTTCAAATAGGAAGAAAGCTAACTTTCGTGTAGCCAAAGTCCATAATAAAATAACTAATCAAAGAAGTGATTTCCTTCATAAACTGTCAACTAAACTTATACGTGAGAACCAAACGATATGTTTAGAAGATCTAAATGTTTCTGGAATGATGAAAAATCATTGTTTAGCACAAGCTATCTCTGATGTCTCTTGGAGTAAATTTGTTAATATGCTAAAATATAAAGCTGAGTGGTACGGTAAAAATATCATTCAAATTAACAGATTCTCTCCAAGTTCTAAAATGTGTAATCATTGTGGTTGGATCAAAAAAGATTTAACCTTAAATGATAGAACATGGAAATGTGGTTCTTGTGATGAAGAGGTTGACAGGGACATAAATGCCGCTAAGAACATTTTAGATTTAGGATTTCATCCTAAAAGTTTATTTCACGAAGGAATGGAAAATAATAAAAAGATTTATTCACCCACGGACAGTGGGGTTGAGCCTGTGGAGTCGTTAACATTAGTTAAGGCTATGAAGCAGGAATCTCATACGCTTTAGCTACGAGAACGTCACCTTCTGTCAATATTAAGGTTAAGATCGTAAGTCCATGTAATACCTCGTCTATCGTGTATCCCAAACATTTTCTGCTCAGGTATAGATGACCTCTGTAGA
>Ga0233413_10000214_pt1 | contig 30009 bp, 45 predicted proteins | sample Na_anoxic_6_MG_FD_189019 | JGI IMG/M metagenome (GOLD analysis project Ga0233413, IMG submission 189019) | Seawater microbial communities from Saanich Inlet, British Columbia, Canada - Na_anoxic_6_MG | ecosystem: Environmental > Aquatic > Marine > Inlet | place: Canada: British Columbia...
GTGATCGAACATAAAAAAGTAAATATGAAAATCTTGATAAAGATTGAAACGAACAGAAAGATGAAAATGATGTTGTATAATATATATAAATGATAGAAAATTCACGGGGTTTTGAAAAATACAATTGCTTTAAATAGATAAACTTGACAAAATGGAGACTTCAAGAAATTTCGACAGAATATATGAAACTACAAAAAGGGTTGTTTTGAATAGATGAGGGAGTTCAAGCTCAAAGACTTATTCTATCATGCAGCTTTTTTTTAAGCGGCTTATAACTTGAGAATTCAGAGAGAATGAGTGGTTTATGAAATGAGTTTGATCAGTAGTCAGACAATTTAGAAGTCAGATTGAATGATCAGTTTTGAGAGATTGGAAAAATATTGTTGATGATGAATGATATATTCTATCAAGTCGTCTTTCATGATGATCGGTGATCAAAGAAAACAAATCAAATTTAACTTATGAATATGAATGAAGAGTTCTTGAATTTATTTGATTAGATGATTTCTGAAAAGCAAAGTGACCGCGTAGAAAGATTTTATATTGTAATGAAGCAGATCAGATCAAAAGAAAGGTTTTTAATCAATTATTGATGAGAACTGAATGACCGGCATTGCTTGATTGGAATCCCGATGATGATGAAGTGTGGTTGAATACTGAAATTGAACAGAAAAGAGCAAAAGCAATTTGAGATGTTGAATTGATTGTCTCAACTTTCAGAGATAATTGATTCTTGAGTGATTCAATTGTTGCTGAAATTCTTGCATTGAAAGAGCTTGATCCGGCAGAATGGGAAGTTTATTGAAATTGATCATATTGAAAGATCAAGTGAGCAATATTCAAAGAGTGAATTCATTGGGATTCATGTGTTGAGATCCCCGAAAATGCAACTTTTGTATGATATTGACAAGATTATTGATTCACAACAGATCCAACAACATTGATTGAAGTTTGGAAAGGTGAATGATCAATCATATATTTAAACGAAATCATTTATGAACATAATCTTGTAAATACTTATATTGATGAATCTCAAGCACAAAACTCGATTCAATGACATTATGAAATCAATTGAGTTGATAAAAGCTCAAAGATTCGGGCGGATTCAAGTGAACAAAAATCAAATGAAGAATTATTTGAAGCATGATACAATATTGAATGAGTTAAGAAATGACCTTGATCCGTTGTGACTTGATTGAAGTTCATGAAAAGATATAAAATACTTATAACTGAAAAGAGTTTCAAAACAATCAAAGAATTTAAAAAATATGTTTGGGCTGTTGATAAGAACTGAAAAACTCTAAAAGATAAAGACAAGCGTCCGATCCCGAAAGATAAAAATAATCATTGTATTGACGCAGCAAGATATTGAATGACTCATTTATTGGGTTGAACTGACATGAGTGATCTTGATTTTTCTATTTGATAATTTATATATTATGACTTTTAATATTAAAAAGCCGAGATGTCTTTCATGGATATGTGATGACACATGGAAAACTTTGAAACTTAAAGAAAAAGATTTTATTATCTTTCATTTTTGAATTCCGAAATTATCAAAGAAGCAGATCATGAGAAAATTATATTTTGAAGACAGAACTTCGTATTGGAAATTTGAAAAAAGAGTAAAAGCAAAGATAAGATATGATGTTGAAAAATTCAACGAGTTTATTCAAATAACTATGAAAAAGGTAAAAAATCAATAAATTGAATATATATTTTATTTATTAAATATATTGATTATGAATCATATTTGAAGATTAGAGTGATATTGAATTGCTAAAGAAGCAACAAGATGAACTGCCGTCGATCCGAGTGTTTGGGTGAAACAAACTGACGCAAATTTTGAAGATACTGTTGAAAATGTGCAAGATGAATCGGCTCTTTGAGTTCTTATGACTACAAGTGAAAGTGAAAGGATAAAACAATATGCAGAATGAGAAATTGAATGAATTCTTGCAACGAAATCGATTTGATATTTTCTATTGTCTTTATTGTGAAGCGTTTCGAGTGCTGCTGCTTCGGCATGAGCATATCAACATGATTTTTCAATGAACAATACAAACAGTAAACAAAGTTTAACTATTTCAAAGAAAACTCCGATTGCATGAGAACAATTTGCTCTTGCAATGATTGAATCATTGTGAATTTCAGCAAGTGTCGGTGAAGCTGTTATGATGAAAGCATGATTAAGAGCAAAAGCGGCAGAAACTGCAACTCTAACAAAAGCGTATGTTGCGGACAATACTCTTTATGCAAAAAATGTAACAGTTAAATTTGCGGACACGGTTGCATGATTAGACGCAGCGGACGCATTATGTATTGAAAGTGTAGAATTGAATTTGACTCAAGAACTTGAAGATGGTTTTTGTTTTACTTCATGAGTTGATCTTTGAGATATATTCAATAAAGGTTTTTCAATCGATTGAACATTCACAAAATTAAAAAATGATACAGTTTATCAAGATTATGTAAAAGACTGAACAATAAAAGCAATGAGAATTCAAATCATTGATACTGCGACAACAATTTGAGCGTCAGACAATCCAACAGTCACAATTGATATTGCAAAAGTTACATTCGAAGATCATGAAAGTGATTGAGGATTAAATGACATAATGAGAGAAAATTTGACTTTCAAATGACACTATGACCTTGCAAATGCGAGTGATATTGATATAGTTGTTATAAATGAGCAAAGTTCTTATTAAAATATTTTAAAAATTAATTTTATTATTATGAGCATTAAAAAGATTGAACAAAATCTTGAAAAGGATTTGAAATCAATGTTTGATTCAGAACAATTCGCAGCAAAAATGGCGGAATTAAAAGAAATCGAAGATGACAAAGAATATCAATTCAAAGTTGTTGTCACTACTGAATGAGTTGACAGAGATTGAGAAGTAATCAAAGCAGATTGAATTGAATTCAAGAATTATAGGAAGAATCCCGTTGTTTTGGTTGATCATTCATATAAAATTGATTCTATTGTTTGAAAAACTTTGAAAATTTATCAAGAAAAATGAGTGACTTATGCAGAATGAGTATTTGCAAAAGGAATTGAAAAAGCAGAATTGATCAGAACTTTATATAATCAATGATTTGTGAAAACTGTTTCAATTTGATTTATAGCAAAACAAAGAGATGATAAAGACAAAACAACAATCACAAAAAGTGAAATGCTTGAATTTTCTTTTGTTGCTGTTCCGGCAAATCCCGAAGCATTATCGCTTGACGGAAAAACATATCAAAAATGTTTAGATCTTTGAATATTAAAAGAATTTACAAGTGAAAATGTAAAAGCCGAAGATCTAAAAGTTTGAGACATGGTGACATATAGAAATATTGAAAGGTGGACGAGAGAAGATTGAACAGAGGTTGAAAATATTTATCCGAGCGAGAAACAATTGCCGAGAATGTGAAAAGTGATTCAAAAATTTGATAATTGAGAAGAAATTTTGACATGGTGAGATGAAGCTCTTGTTGCTTCAAAAGAAAATCCGATTTTTACAATTCATGATCATATCAGAAGTGAAGATTGACCGAAAACAAGAACTTCAAGAATTAATATGTCAAAATATAGTGACATGAAAATTGAAAAGATTGTGACGGTTGAGGAATTTGAAAAAGGATTCAAAGAATATTTGAACAAAACTCAAGTTGACTTGAAAGATCTTTTAAATATTATAAAAGTGTTAAGAGATGAGGTTTCAGAAATGAAAAGTCAAATCAAAACTTTTGCCGAAGACAAGGCGAAATGAAAAACTCTTGAGGAATCAAGAAAAGACGCTCAAGATCTTGTCAAAGGTTTGTCAGCCTATCTTGAAAAGACAAAAACGAGTGCAAAATAGTGCTTTAGTTTTATTTTATATATATAATTTTTATATCATGGAAGTTAAAGAAATAGTAAAAGAACTTGCTCCGGTTTTAGAAAAAACAATAAAAGAACAAGTTGAAGAATGAACAAAAGAGTTCAACACAACTCTTGAAGCTCTTCAAAAAGATGTTGCAGAAGTGAAAACTTTATCTAAGAAAACAAAAGATTGAAGTGTTTCAGAAAAAAGAGAAAAAATAGGGAAATTTTTCAGAGCGTTTATAAAAGGTAATTTTGAAGAAGTGAAAACTTTATCAGAATGAGTTGACGCAGATGGTGGATATTTAGTTCCGAGTGAATTTCATAAAGAAGTGATCAGAGTTGCTGAAATTTCTTGATTTGCAAGAAAATATTGTTCTATCTTTGGAATGTCAACAGACTCAAAAGATGTGACTACTTTATCAACTTGAGCAACTGCATATATAGTTGACGAGGGGGCAGCTGTTACGGCTTCAACTCCGCAATTTGGTAGAAAAATTCTTTCTGCTAAAAAGTTTGCTGTTCTTGTTAAGTCAACTCAAGAATTGATTGATGATAACATGACAAATGAAGAAGTAATGACTCTTGTTGCTAAATTAGCGGCAGAAGCTCTTGCAGAATTAGAAGACGCTCAAGTTCTTACTTGAAGTGGTGCATGATCAAACATGACATGAATTCTTGTTGACGCAAGTGTTAATGTTGTGACTATGGCTGCAACAAAAACTTCTTTTGCAGATGTGACATATTGAAACTTGCTTGCTGTTAAAAATGCCGTTAAAGCAAAATATAAAAAAGCAAGTAAAGGAAAAAATGTTTGGGCTATGTCTCAAGATGTGTTTAATCATATAGAATCAATTGTTGATACTACTTGAAGACCTATCATGAGAGAAAGCATAACTGCTCCAGATACATTCACAATGTTCGGGTATCCTATCGAATTAAATGAAGTATGTCCGGACGATTCAGATGACGCGGTTTCAACTAAATTTCTTGCTTTCGGTGCGTTTGCTTTCTTCGCTTTTGGTGATAGAAAACAAATTTCAACTGAAGTTTGATATGCTAGTGGAGATTTTGAAAAACAAATCAAATCTCAATTAATTTCAGAGAGAGTTGCATGAATCAATTTGATTCCTACTGCATTCGCTGTTTTAAAAACTGCTGCTGCTTAATTGTAAACTATAAGAGGAGAAGAGAGATCTTCTCTTCCTATTAATTTATAATTTTAATATATTTATTATGAGCAAAAATAACGGAAAAGAAACTCAAGATGAAGAAATTGTTGAAGAAACTGAAACTGTTGAAACAGAAGAAGTTGAAACTCAAGATCAAGAAGAAAGTGAACAAAATTGAGATCTTGAAGAAAATGAAGAAAATGAAGAAATTGTTGAAGAAGAATCAGAAGAAGAAGTTGTTGAAACAGAAGAAGAAAAAATCGAATATAAAACAATTAGAACAAAACTTCTTTGTAATTGTAAACATGGGAAAAATGGTGATGTTGTTGACATGAGAGAAGATCTTTTTGCCGCTTATGGTGAATGATATGTTGAAAAAACAAAAGATGACTTAACGAATAAAAATTGAAGAGTTGTTCTTGAAAAAAATGAAAAAGAAATCAAATCAGAAAGAGAAAAAGAAATTGAAGCTGCAAAAAAAGCTAAAAAAGAAGAAAAAGCAGCAATTAAAAAAGAAAATGAAAGACAAGAAAAAGAACTTGCAAATAAAAATAAATAATTCTTAATATTTTAAGATATGAAAACAAGACAAATTGCAAATAGTAATTTTATAGAGCCAATCTTTAAATTGGAAACAGCTTTATGAAGATTGGTTTGAATAACTCCATTTGAAAAATTTTGACAAAATCCGGAAATTGACACATGAACAACTCCAGAAGATGTTTGGCATTGAGGGTGATTGTATACTTGATTGCCTACTTTTTGAGTTGCTGAAACCTTAGAAATATCAAGCGCAAGTCCTTTAGACACAGACTGATGAACTTGAGCAAGAACAGTTGTAATTTCTTGATTATTAGATGAAGACTATAATCAAATGCCGAGTATTACTGTGACTCTAAATTGAACTACTCCAGTTAGTTTATGAGTTCAGACATATTGGAGAGCAAACAGAATTCAAACATTAACTGCTTGATCGACTTGAACTAATCAATGAATATTAACTTTGAAACATACTACAACAACTACAAATGTTTTTGCTAGAATGCCCGCATTAAGAAATCAAACAACAATAATGGCTTTTACAGTTCCATTATGAAAAATTATTGCTATTGATAAATGAAATATTCAAATGGGTAGAGCTAGCGGAGCTGCTTGAAGTGCAGAAGTCACAGTAAGAGCAAGACCTTTTGGTTGAGTATTTAATGCTGCAAGAGATGTTTATATTACAAGTAGTCAATCATATAATTATGAAAATAATTGATTTATGGTATTTAGAGAAAAAACAGATGTAAAAGTAACTGTTGAAAGTGTAAGTGATAATGACACATTTGTGTCAAGTGAAGCAAATTGATATATGATTGATGTCACATTAAACGATTTAGATATATAAAATATAAAAATTATGATCACTCTAGCAGAATTAAAAACATATTTGAAAATTGATGATATAACTCAAGATGATCAACTAAATTTAGCGATCCAAAATGCGACGGGTTTTTTGACTGCATATCTTTGATATTCACTTGAGCTTGACGCAGCAAAGATTGCTCTTTTTTATGGATATGATACTCAATTCGATTTGAAGTTTGCTCATATAAATTCAGTTTCGACAATTAAATATGCAACAGATGAATTTGATCCGTCATGGACGACTTATTCAGACACGGCAACAGATTTCAAAGTCTTTCTTGAAAGATGACTTGTAAAAACAAGAGATTCAATTTGACCGCATGTTGAAATTACTTATTCTTTTTGATATGATGACGCGACTTGTCCGGACGATCTAAAAGCAATTTTGTTTGATGTTGCGGCAATGAATTTCAAAAGCATGTGAGAAGTTTCAATGTGAGATCTTAAAAGTGAAACTGTTGACGGTGATTCAATCACTTTCAAAGATATTACTTGAAGTTTATCAACAAATGCTCTTCTTTTACTTGATAAATACAAATTATATGAGTTTTCTGCATAAAGAAACAACTTGAGTGATTCAAGTATTGACTCAAGTTTGAGAAAAGTCTTCTTATGTTGCATGAGATTCGATCACATGACATTTGAAAGCGTTTTCATTAGAAGATACAACATTCAATGCTACATGAATTGATTGATCTCTTTATAAATTGACTGTTAAATGAGAAGTGACGATCTCATGAGCAGATCAAATATTGATTGATTGAAACATTTATGTTGTTGAAGTTGTCAAAAAATATAAATGAATTAATTTCAACACAATAAAGATTTTATTATCTACAAAATAAATATTATGTGACTTACAGTAAAGGTTGAATGATTACAAGCGTTTGTCGACAAAATCGATAATAAAAAAGAAGTGACCTTTTGACTAAATAAATGAATCAAAAAAGTCATGTTTTTTTTGGAAGCAGAAGCAATCCCATTCACTCCGGTTGATAAATGATTTTTACATAATTCATATAGACAAAAGTTTTGAAATCTTACATGAAAATTATTCAATTTAAGAAAATATGCAACGGCTGTTCATGAATGACATGCTCAAACTCCATGAAGATTTGTTCCGGCAATTTGAGCGAGATTGGTGAGAAGTTTTGTAAAATGAAATCCTTTTTTAACAAAAACAATAAAAAAGAGTTGAAAAAAGACAAACTTGATCATGAATAAAGAACTAAAAAAGGTTTTATCTATTTTACAATAATATTATGATTTTTGAACTTGAAACTGCTATAAAAACTAAACTTGAAACAATAACAAGATTTGTTGCTGTTTATGATCATTTCAAAAATAGCTCAACGGGTTATCCTTATGCTTCTTTTGAATTATCAGATTTTGACGGAGAAATGCTTGACACTTGCTCAAATAAAAGAGTTTTTTCTTTTAATATTGTTGTAATTCAAGAAACAAATGCAAATCTCACAAGAGATGAAGCAAAAAATATTGTTTATAAATGTCTTGAAGATATAATCACGGCGTTTGACGCTGACATGGATCTTTGAGAATCAACAATTGTAAAATGAAATGTTTCAAAGGGAGAAATGTGAACAGAGCTTTGAAAAGAGTGAAGCATTATTGCTTTGAGCGTCAATATTGATCTTGAGATTGTGACTGCCGCATGATAAATTTTATATATTATAAATATTGTAATTATGAAAAAAACAAGTATAAATAAAAAGAAAGATAAGATGTTGAGATTTACTCTTCCCGAGTATTGATTCACTATTGAAGCTAAAAACACAAGAGAAGCCGTTGAAAAAGCGGAAAAAATACTTTCTAAAAAATAAAATTATGTGAATATTTACAAAATTATTTTCTTGAACATGAAAGTCTTTTGAAAGCATGTGAGGATATTCAATCTCAAATTGAATGTTTTGAAATTCAAACATATATAAACAATATAGTCATGAAGAACTTCTCTCTTTATATAAAGGGTGGGTTTTTTGATGTTCAGACACTATTTGAGACGGTATGGCTTTATTGAATAGATCTCTTTATAAAACAGAAGATGAAATTGAAAAAATTGATCATGCTTATATAGATTTGATTGATTCAAAAATGATGAAAGCAATTTCAATATTTTTAAAAACTCTTTGAGAAGTTTATTTGTATAAAGAGACTGCATGAAATAAAATTATAAAACTTTCAATGCTTAAAAGCTGGAATGTTGTTGAAAAAACATGAACTCTTTGAGAGGTTTTATATTATACATATTTTGATTGAATAAATTTCTTCGAATTTCAAAAAGAAGATTTGATTGTGATAAAAACTTTTTCACCTCTATTTGATCAATCATGAATGACTCCATTGAAAGCAATTGCAAATCAAATGGCTATGGATCTCGCAAGTATTGAATATAACAGACTATTTTTTGAAAATGGTTGAAAACCTTGAACGGTTTTGAAAAGTTCAGCAACAATTGATTCAGATATTAGAGACAAATATCTTGCAAAATGGAAACAAAATTTTGTTTGATTACAAAATTCAAATAAAGTTGCATTTTTGGATAGATGAATCGAACTTGAAGATTTTTCAGCAAATCAAAAAGATATGGAATTGACAACTCAAAGAACTTTTACAATGGACGAAGTTTTGATGATTTTCAGAGTTCCAAAACCTTTGATGTGAAAAAGTGATTGAGTATGATTCGCAGACAAAAATGTTCCATGATACTATTTCACAGAATATTGTTTGAAACCTTTATGAGAACTTATAAAAGATGAATTAAATTCTCAATTATTTGATTGAATTTGATATTTTACTTTTGAATTTACTCAAGATAAAGAACAATTATTGAAAGAATATCAATGAAATGTGATCACTTTGAATCAATATTTATTATGAACTTGAAGATCTCCGGCAAAAAATGGTGATAGGCTTTGGGATTGATCAGAAATTGTTTTTGAAGAAGTGAAAGAGGTTTCATGAACAAGAATCGAAAAAGATCTTGAAAATGCAATTGAAAAATGATTTTTAAAAAAAGAATTTTGAACAGAAGAATTCAATGAGAAAATATGGAAAACTAAGATAAAAAGAACGGATTTATATGAAAATGACATGGAAAAAATTCAAAAGAAAATATTTTCAGCTCAAGAAAAAGAAATTCTTGCAAATCTTAAAGATACAAAATCAATAAAAGAAATTAAAAAAGAAGAAGATCTATTTGATGAAAAGAAGTCAGCTTTGATGTATTCTCTATTATATACGCCGTTTTTTACAAAAATGACGGGAAAAGAATGATCAATTGCAATGGAGGAAATAAGCGATGAAGATTTCGCGGTTGCAAAAATGAATGTATGGATCGGAGAAAATATTGATCGCATGTCAGATGACATTGATGATGTCACAAGAACAGAAATGTTTGATATTATTAAGCAATGAAACAGAGATCAGGTTTGAGCAGATGAAATTGCAATTTCTATCAAATCAAAGTTTAATCAATACACAAGAAAAAATTGAAGAGTTGAAAAAATAGCAAGAACAGAAGTCACAAGAGCTTCAAACAAGTCTCAAGATGAAGCATATTCACAAAGTTGAGTTGTAAGCGAGAAAGAATGGTTCACTGCTCTTGATGATAGAGTTTCGGCAGAATGTGCCGTTTTACATTGAAAAAGAGTAAAAGTTTGATGAACATTTTTGAAAAAATGAAGTAAAGATGAATTATGAAACAAAGTGACTTATGAGACAGTTAAATTCCCTCCGCGTCATGTAAATTGCAGATGTACTTTGAGACCTATAATTTCGAGCAAATCTTTTGAAATTGTTAAAATAATTATGGAAAAAAATTGAAAAACTTTTAATATATAAAAACGGATTTATGTCAAATATAATTTTAAATAAATGAGATCTTAAACTTGAAATAATATCAAAGCCGAGTCTATTGCAAATGGATAAAATTTTGATGTTATATAGAAAATATAATAATTATATTGTTTGAGATATGGAATTGACGCTTGAAGCTGCAAAAGTTCTTCTTGTGGATAAAACAAAGGTGATTGAAATTGATGAGATTATTAAGTGATCTTTTTCATGAGACATTCCGAAACTTATTGAGGAATGGGGGGTGATTATATTTGCTATAATAGAAAAAGCTCAAGAAGCAAAAAAAAAGTTAAACAAATAATATTTGATTATAAACAAGCTCTAAAAAGTAAAGTTTGAAAGAAAGTTGATGAGGAAATATGGATTCTTGAGATTATGAAAGAATATTCTCTTTCTTACAATGAACTCATGAATGAAACTCCGATCGAAGTATATGAACTTATGAAACAAAAAATGATTGCAGAAAGAAAAAATAAATAATATATAATATTTAGATCATGGCTATAAATAATGAAGTAAATATCACGCTCACGGCGAAAGATAAAGCGTCAAAATGATTCAAAAAAGTTGAGAAAAGTGCAACTTGACTTTGAGGGCGTTTAAAAAAACTTTGATGACCGTTAAAAAATGTTGCGATTTGATTATGAGCAGCATGAGTTGCCGCATGAGCGGTATGAGTGAAATTATTTAATATGGCTGATGATGTGGAAACAACAGTTTGAAAGGCTCAAACAGTTTTTTGAAGTTTTTTTGATGACATGGACGCATTTGCAAAAGAATCATGAAAAGCGATGTGATTATCAAGAGCAGAAATGCTTAAAACTTCGGCATGAATGGCGGATTTATTGATTCCTATGTGATTTGTAAGGAGTGACGCAGCAAATATGACGAAAGACATGGTTTGACTTGCATGAGCATTGAGTGAATGGAGTGCGTGACAATATGACGCGGCTCAAGTATGAGAAATATTATCAAAGGCCATGTTGTGAGAAACAGAGCAATTAAAATCAATGTGAATTTCTATTGATCAAAGCTCGAAAGCATTTAAAGAAAGAACTCAAGCTCTTATCGATGATGAGGGGTGGACTTTACAACAAGCAAAAGCGCTTGATATTCAAGCTCAAATATTTGCAAAATCAACAGACGCTCAAGCGTCATTTGCTAATTGAGCGGACTCATTAACAAGAAAGAAAGCAGAATTATTGTCAACTTTGAAAAATGTTCAAGAAACTATTGCTTCGGCTTTACTTCCAGCATTTCATGATATTGTGACAACTTTGCAGCCGGTAATTGAAAAGGTTTCAGAATCAATTTCTTTGTGGTTTAAAAATAAAGAAAATGTTGCAAAACTGACTGAAACAATAAAAACTATTATTTGAATTTTTTGATTATTATTCAAAGCAATATGAAAAGTAATTTGGTTTTTGACTAAAATGTGAGAAATGCTTTGATTGGTTGCTTTTCATGTTGTTCAGTTTGTGGCCGCAACGAGTGAAAAAATAATTTCATTTTGAAACACAATTGCTTCGGTTTGGAATTGAATCAAAGAATGAACAATGTCGGTTTTTAATTTTATAAAAGATTTTATTCAATGAATTATTGATTGAATAGTTTGAAAATTTACGGCTGCTTTTGATAAAATAAAAGCAATATTGAATTCTATAAAATCAATATGATGATCAATAACATGAGCCGTTTCAAGTGCGGTAAGTTCAACAAAAAACTTTTTAACATGAACAAAAGCAAATTGATGAGATGTGTCGGCATGAAAATCTTATCTTGTTTGAGAAAGATGATCAGAAACTTTTGTTCCAAAAACTGATTGAACAATTGTTCCGAATTGATCGGGAGTTTGAAGTGTTTCAATAAATATGTGATGAGTTACAGTCAATGACTCCGCAGATGAAGACAGACTTGTGACAAAAATTAAAGATGAATTAACAAGAACAATTCAATTACAAGAATTTGGTATTTCTTAAAACAAAAAATATGAACACTTATGCAAGTCAAACATACTCTTCTTGAAATCCTTTTGTTATTAGTACTCAAGATGACATTGCAATAAATTGATTTTGATTGCAAAATGAATTTATAAGAACATTCTCAAGAGAAGAAAATAAAAAAATTGATCTTGTCTCTTTTCAGAATCCTGTAAGTGATTGATCATGATTTTTATGAAATTATAAAAGATGAAATATAATTCCTTTATCAATTAGAATTAAATGAGATAATGTTTCAGATTTTCAAGAAAGACTTGATAATGTAAGAAAAGAAATTTTCATTGAGAACAGTATTTTAGACATGAAAATTAATTGAGAAATCAGAAGATGTGTTGTGAATTGTACTTCATCACCAAAAATTGAAAAACATTATAATATTACTTTTATTACTTTAAATATTATATTTGAAAGTTTAGAGCCGAACTTTTATGCTATAAATAGAGAATCAAGAGCATATTTAAACAAAACAGCTTCTTTTAATGAAGAAATAACAAATAATTGATGAGATATTTCATTCCCTATTTTTTATTTTCAATTTAAAACATGATTAAGTTCTGTTGAATCAGTTGAAGTTGAAATGTGAGAAAATACAATCACAATTGAGGAAACAATTTCTGATAATGATATTATAATTGTAAATTGAGAAACAAAATCAATTACTTTAAATTGAAGCGAGATTGACTATCTTTGAGAAATTCCTTTTTTATGATTATCTCAAAATATTGTATTATTTACAATTTCATGAACTTTTGAGGTTGATATTAATGTTTTAAACAAAATATATTATGTATAATATAAAAATTTATTCTTTGGATTTAGTTTATAAATTTACTTTGAATCCAAAAGCGGTAAAAAATGACATACAATTCACAGCTTCTTTGAATTCATGACAATGACAAGTTCTTTTAAATTTGGACAAATCTTTTGTTTATAGTGAGATTAGCAATACAGATATTGTTTTTATTTATCAAAATACAACTTTAATTTATCAATGAATCATTCAAGATGTTAAAAGAATAATTAATAATAATTTTGAAGAGATAATTCTTCCAATTTTATGAATTTGAACTTTGACTTCATATATTTTGTATAGGGATTCATGAAATGATACATTCACAAAAAATCAAGATCCAAGTCAGACAATAAAAGACATTATTGACTATATAAATTCAATTTATGCTGCGTCATTTTTTTCTTATGATGTCAGTTCAATTGAAACATATTGAACAACAGTCTCAATTGATTTTGAGAAAGAAAGTTGTTTTTCTGCATTACAAAAATGTATTGAAGTTACAAATTTTAATTTATTTATAAATAATGATTGAAAAGTATATTTTAAATTAAAGCCTACAATAGCAACTCACAGATTGACAGTCACAAAAGATGTTGAACAAATAATTGTTGAAGAAGACAGTGAAAAATTAGTTAATAAATTAGTTTTAACACATAAAGATTGAACAGATATTCATGAAGACGCAACTTCTCAAACAACATATTGATTGAAAGAACTTGCAATTTCAAAAACTGATTTAGATCAAGCATGAGCAGATGAATTTTGATCTAATTATATAAATACATATAAAAATCCAATCAGTAAAACAACAATTATTTTAAATAAAAATTTTGATTTCAATAAAATTAAAGTTCTTGATACAATAAGAGTTAATAATTTTAAATATTCAATAGTTAATCTTCAAGTTGTAAAATATTGATTTTCAAGAGATAAACTTCAATTATTCTTAGAAGATTTTGACAGTTTTTGAACAGCCTTGTGAAGCATGACAGCATGATGAACAACTAACTCTTCGGAGCCTTGAAGTTGATCCGCATGGTGAGATATCACTTGAACATTGTCAAATCAATCAGATTTACAAACTGCTTTAAATTTGAAAGAAGATAATCTTTGATTTATAGCTGAAAATATAGCAAATAAATGAATTGCAAATTGATATGCTCCGCTTGATTCATGAAATAAAGTTCCGATTATTCATATTCCAGATTCTGTTATTTGATGAGTAAAATATCAATGAACATGGAATGCGAACACAAATACTCCGACATTATCTGATTGATCTTGAGAAAATTGAGAATATTATATTGTTTCAACTGCTTGAACAACAACAATTGATTGAATTTCAGATTGGGAAACAAATGATTGGATTATATCAGATTGAACAAGTCGGAATAAAATTGACAATACGGATCAAGTGACCTCCGTAAATTGAAAAAAATGAATTGTTATTTTATGAATTGACGATCTATCAGATGTTGACACGACAACTTCAACTCCAAGTATTTGAAATATTATTGAATTTGATTGAACAAATTGGGTGCCTGTAACTCCAAGTAGTTCTACATTTATTAAATGTCATTTATGAAAATCTGCTACACAAAATTTGTGATGAGCAAATTGAGTTATAACAGCGGTTAATTGGGATTCAGAGGATAGAAAAGATACTTGATATACTCACAGCACGAGTGTGAATTCAAGTAGAATTACAGTTGATGAATCTTGAAGATATCACATAAAAGCAACTGTTTCAAGAACACAATCATGAGCAAATAGAACAACATTTCAAATATATTGAAGAAAAAATTGATCTACTGATTTATTAAGATGAATGTCAAGAAGTTATAGCAGATGAAGTGTCTATTGAGATTCTTCAAATACATATAATACTGAAGTTGATCTTGTTGCTAATGATTATATTCAAATAATGAATAAGATTGATGATACGGACGCAACTTATACTGCAAATGCAATAAACGCACAATGTGAACTAATTATAACTAAAATTGAATAAATATATTATTTTAGTATATTATATATAATAGCTTTTAATTTAAAAAATATGACTTTGATTAATTATAAAACTACTAATAATGCTGAAACAACTTTGTTTGCTACAATTTCAGCAAGTGCAACTTCATTGATTTCAAATACAGATGAATGAGATTTGTTCCCGATTGAATTCCCTTTTCTTTGTACTCTTGAGAAATTTTCTTGAGAAAATATAATTAAAAGAGAAATTATAAAAGTTACAAATAGATCTTGAGACGCATTCACAATTGAAAGATGAATTGAAGAATGTGTTCAAGATGAAACAGCAAGTCCAAAAATTCTTTCAAGCAATGGTTTGGAATTTACTGCATGATCAAAACTTTCTCTTTATAATACTGCTTGAAATGAGCAAGATATGAAAGCAGAACTTGTGAGACTTGAATCTGAAAAAGTTAATCAATCCGAGTATGATTTGGAAAAAAATGTTTTTTGAGCTTCAAGTGAATGAGATGATGACTATGTGATCACGGACGCAAGTTTGATTTCATATAATGATTGACAGCCGATCAGATTCAGAGTAGATGTTGCAAATACTTGAGCTGCAACTTTACAAATAAACGCTTTATGATCAAAATCATTAAAAAAACAACAATGAACAGAAGATTTAATCACTTGAGATATTCTTGCAAATTGAATTGTAACTGCTGTTTATAATTCAACATTAGATGTATTTCAATTTGTTTGACAACTTGCAACTGTTGTTTCTTGAGAAAATCCTATATTTTGAAATTGAAGTGATTGAGTTTTGAATATAACAAGTTGAACAACTTATTTGAACTTGAATCAAGAATATAATTTTTCATCAATAAATATTTCAGCTTGAGCAATTTTATCAACAAATGATACTGAATGAGTAATGATTTTAAAATGTAATTGAACAACAACAATTGATTGAACTATTGAATTAACTTGAAAACAATGTTTTATTTGAAGAGAAATTTTTGTTGTATGAATTGGATTATTAGAAATTTGAGAATGATGAGATTGATGAAATTGATGAATGTGAAGCACAACAAATGCTTGATGACTTTTATGAGCTTCTGAATTCTATTGATTTGGAGGTGGTTGATGATGATGAAGTGCTGTTGCTGTTGATTGATGAAATTGATGATCCGCTTCTTATATTTGATGAGTTTGATGAGAATGAAGCGTTGTTATTGGTAGTGTGACTTGAAAAGATTGATGAAATTCTGCTTGATGAAGTTGATGAAACTATTTTTGAAATTCGTGAGCTTGATGAGATTCTTTTTCAAATGATTGAATTGATTGAACTACTGTTTGAAGTTGATGATGAGGTGGTGGTTGATGAGCTTGATGAATCAAATGATGATGAATTATAATTTTTACAATAAGTTTGATTTGAGCTTGATTGATAAATTGTATTTGAGATATTTGATGAGATTGATGAGCTTCGGCAGATAATGCAAATTTAGGGGCTTGAGATTATATGTGATGAGGTGGTTGATGATGATGAGGTGGTGGTTGAATTATATGAATTTGAACTAATTCTGATAGTTCTTCAATTACATTAGATGTAAGTTGATGATTATGATGAACTTGATGAGTAGGTAAACAAGATAATTGAGTGAATCAAGCTCTTGCATTTTGAGATGATTGAATTGATTGAGCTATTTGAACTTGAATAATTACTATTATATAATAATTTTAAAAAATGATTTACTATATTAAAAATAATATTATTTTTTGTTCTTCTTTAGAATTACAGAAAGAAATAAAATGTGATAAAACAATAGATTCTATTATAGAGAAATGAGTTTATGAGAATTGAAAAATTATTAATTATAAAGATTCAATAAAATGAAAAAAAGAAACATTGCAAAAAGAAGCTATTATTAAGAAAAAAAATGATTTGGAAAACAGTATTCCATATAAAACAAATAAGATAAAGCAAGAATATAATGAAATTATTCTTGCTAAATATCCATATTTTGCTCAAATAAACATGAGTGCAGATATTCAAGAAATTCATTTGACTGCAAGGGATCAAGATAGATCTTTTACAGAAGATGAAATGCTAAAAGTTTGAGAAGCAAAAGAAATGAAAGATTGGATTCAACTTCAAAGAGATGAATGTAAAACAAAAATTGCTATATTATAATTTTATATTTTTTAATAATTCTTTTTTATGTCACTTGATAAACTTGAACAACTTGAATGACAATTCAACGAAATGAATAAGAATTTTTGAAAAATAGAATGAACACTTGAAAATATTGAAAGATTACTTTCAATTGCCGTTTGAATGAATGAAACGGTGATCACTCATAAAGAAAAGCATAAGATTTCAGAAAAGAGAGTTGATAAGATAGACGAAAAAATTTCTAAAATGCAAGAAAATATAAATTGAATTAATTTGAAAATTGCAATGGTATCTTGAGCATGGACGGTTGTGATTTTTGCTATTTCTAAATTGTAAACATGAAAACAAGATGACTTGAAATATCTTTATTTATAATTTTTCTTTTTTTATTTATAGTAATATGAATAAAAATTTCAGATCTTGAAGATGTGATAAATTCAAATAAATTATGAGAAAGATTCACTTTGCAAGACTGAAAAGATCTTTATAAGTATTGTGCATGAAATAAAATTGAATTAGACTTTTTAAAAAGATAAATTATGAAATATACAAAAGCAATAAAACTTTGACATAATTGATTATTAAAAAAAATCCCGAAGAGTAATTTTTGGGAAGTTAAGGAAGAGTTTTATTGGTATATTGATTTTGAAAATAAAAGAGGGAAAATAATTGTTCCGGTTTGATTCAAAACTAATTTTTGAAGTATTCCGAGACTTTTGAGAATATTCTTTGATCCTACAAAATATATTTGATATATTGTTCATGATTATTTATATAGTGAAGAATGAGTCATTGAATTAAATGATTGATGGGAAACTTGATATACAAGAAAAGAATCAGATCAAATATTGATTGCAACTTTAAACTTAGAAAGTGCAAGAATCATTGAAAAATTTTGCATTTATATTTGAGTAAGAATTTGATGATTTTTATTTTATAAAAACTTTTTATGAAAGATTTTCAAATGATTAAAAAAGGATCTTAATATAATATTTATTTTACAATTACTTTGCTTTATTATTATTTTAATAAGCATTATTTATTTAATAAAAAATTATGGAAACTAAAAATTTGAATCAATACAAAGATTATTACACAAGAAACGCATGTTCAATTGTAATGCTCTTAAATATAATGAAATACAGATTTGCAATTTTAGTTATTCCAAACTTTTTTATAAAAGTATGTGTTTATTTTGATAAAATCTGAAAATGGAGTCCGTCATGATGAGCGGTTTTTTCTGTTATTTCATGGGCTTTTGTAAAAGCATTAAATTATAAATTAAAATTAAATTTTACAGTAGTCACAAATAAAATAAGCAAATTCAATCCGAGCGACAAGAGAACTTATTGATTATGAATAAAAAACTATTCAACTTATAGATGGAATATAACAAAAAAAGATACAATTATTACAAAAGATGAGATAAATTATCTTTCAAATTATAATTGAGTTTGACATGCAACAAATTGGGATTGATCAGCATGATGATATTTTATTGATACAGATTGAAGTAAAAACACTAAAATGAGTTTAGATGTTTTAAAATACTGACAAGAAAAAGATTTGTTTCGGGATAATATTAGAACAATTCAGCCGGTAGACAAAGAAACAAAAGAGGTTGTAAAATTAACAGTAAAAATGTTTATTGCTGAAAAGAAAAATAAATTAGAGAGTTTTTATAAAGATAATTTATATAATGCTTATTTAGAGAAAGCAAAACTTCTTTACTTTTATTGAAGATCCGTATAATATAATTACTTTAACGAGTAAAAGGAGGTGAATTATCTATTATAGTTCTTAGAAACTATGATTAATAAGAAATATCCCCGACAAGGATTTTGAGCTAGAAATAGCTCTTTTTTTTGTGTTTTGTGAAAAAGTTGCAAAAAAGTTGTTAAATATTTGACAAAAGTTCATTCCATGTGATATGATTATATTAGTTGATAAGTTGCAACACATTAACTTCTTACTTTTTAAAATAAAAACAAAAATGCAAAAACTCTGAAAAATGGTTGTTTCAGATGAATTCTACAAAGAAATCATTGAGGAAACAAAAGAAATCATAAAAGATTTCAATATGGATTTTCTCGTGAATCGGGAAGAAAAAATCTAATATGCTCGTAATATGCTAAATATATGCTTAATTGAGCATATAAAAATGGAATATAAAAATTCATATTCTAACTATTCCAAAAAAAATGGAATATACTTTAAAAATAAAAACAAACTATGAAACATACAATAAAAGTAAATTTAAAAAACACATTAACTCAAAGTGAACTTGATTCTATAATAGAAGATAAAAACACAATTAATCTTACAAATATGAAATCTACATGACAAAAAATTAAACATGCAAAGCAAAAACTTAAAAATAGGCTTAAAAAACAACTTTATATTAGCTTATTAGTATTATTTATTGTTTTATGAATGAATGTTCATGTCTACAATTCAAATGCTTTAGAAGTGAAAATTGAAGAGGTTTTCACAAGTGAATTTGAGAAAGTGCTAGAAAAAGAAGAAATTATTGATGAAGATGTTGAAAATTTAGTGAAAATTTTGCAAGAGTCAGTTGACAAAGAAATTCTGACAACTGACAAAGAAAATTTGATAGTTCACAAAACAGATGAAGAAATAATTCAAGAAACTATAAAATTTTTACATGAATTTGAATGAGTAAGATTTCAAGCATATTGGGATTATAAACAATTTTCAATATGTTATTGAACAGAATCATATAAATGAGAAATTGCAACACAAGATGAATGTGATGAAAGATTGAGAGAAAGAATTCAAACAGAATTATTAAGAATCAACAGATTAGCTGACAACTTAGAATGGAATAAAAAAGTTGCTCTTATAAGTTTTTTCTATAATACATGATTTAAAATTGATGTTCTGAATTATGCAGCTAGATGAGATGATAAAAGTGTTATTTACTTAATTAGTTTATATAACAAAGCATGATGAGAAAAACTTCAATGATTAGTAAATAGAAGATATGCCGAAATTGAAATGTATAAAAATAAATAAAACAAAAAAGAACTGTGTTAGTCAGTTCTTTTTTTGAAACTCCGTGAGGAATTTTGGATTTATGTGCTTTATGGAAAGCTAAATAATTATAAGGAAAAACCGAAGAAAGAAAAGTTTTTATTTTGTCGGTGGAAAAAAAGTCCAAAAAAGATTTGCAATAAAGTCCATTGTAAGTATACTCAATTTGTTCAGTAATTTATATATTAATTTTGGATTTATGGAAAATCAAAATGATCTTGATTTATTCATTCAATGGATCAAAGAAAGAGAATGACAATTTAAGAATTCTCTTTGAAACGAACAGATTGCAGAATTCATTGACGAAGCCGTTGAAGAATTTCAACAAGAGTGTTCAGAAGACGAACAAACAAATGTTTGAGTTTTACAATCTAAATGAGAATAGTATGAAAAGAAAAGATAGGGTTTTTTTAAGAAATATAAACAGAATATGAAAAGAGGTTTCACCTCTCTTTATATTTGTTGTTTGCATTATTTTATTTTATTATTTTAAATAATATGGAAGAAAACACAAAAAATGTGATGTTTAGTTCTTGAAATGATAAGTGGGCAACTCCGCAAGATTATTTTAATAAGATAAACGAAAAATATAAATTTACACTTGATCCGTGTGCTGCTAAAGATTCTTTCAAATGTGAAAGATATTTTACAGAAAAAGACGATTGACTTTCTCAAAATTGGGATTGAAGAGTATTTTGCAATCCTCCATATTCAGAATTGAAAAAGTGGGTGCAAAAATGTCATCATGAAATTAAAAATAATGAAAATTGTGAGTTTATTGCTCTATTGATTCCGTCAAGAACGGACACGATTGCTTTTCATGATTATATTTATAAAAAAGAAAATGTTGAAATCGATTTCATAAAATGAAGATTGATTTTCGGGACAGATGACTATTGGGCGTGGCTTTGGGATCAAGAATTTGTGATAAATGCAAAATGAGTTCAAAAAAAGAATACTTTATTTGAAAAATATTGAAGAAAAGATCCCGCTCCATTCCCGACAATGCTTGTATTATTTAAAAAAGATTGGACAAATAGTCCATTATAAATATAATGAAATTACTTTAATTTTTAATTTTGGATTTATGTTAGAAATAAAAACTTATTCTCCAAAATCTCACAAAATAAAATGTTTGATTTATGGAGCTAGTTGAACTTGAAAAACGACATTCGGTTGAAGTGCAAAAGATGTGATCTTTGCAAGTTCAGAGAATTGACTTTTATCAATTGCAGATAAAAAAGTCGCAATGACGGATATTAAAACTCTCGAAAATTTAAAAGAGTTAAGGGATTTTTTAAAGAATGAGGATCATGAGTTCAAAACTTTAGTTATTGACTCAATAACAGATATAAACAATATTATAAAAGATTCTATTGAGAAAAAAACGGGAAGACAAATGCAGATCAAAGAATGGTGAGAACTGTCAAATTCTATAAAATGAATATTAGCAGACATAAAGGATATTGACATGAATGTGATCATTATTGCTCAAGAACATATTGAGAAAGATGATCAAGTGATTCAAAAAATAATTCCGAGCTTGAATTGAAAGATTGCAACTGAAATTTGTTATTTTATGGACATTGTTTGATATATAAGTATTGACAATAAATGAAATAGAAAATTGATTACTGCTCCGAGTGAAAAACTACTCACAAAAGACAGAACTTGAAAAATTTGAAATGATGAAGATCTTGATTTTGAAAGGTGGATCGAACTTGTGAATGAAATTTCAATTAATGATGAAGAAATATTGTATTCTGTTATGAATAAACAAGAAAAAGAATTGATTAAGAAAGCAACTCAATTTGAATTGTATTCTAAGCAATTAAATGAGTGCAATGATGTTGAGTGTTTAAAAAAAATATATAAAAGTATTAATAATAAATTAATTACACAATTACACTTGAATGATTTGATTAAAATTAAAGATCAAATAAAAAATAATTTAACTACTAAATAAAAATATTATGTCAAATATATACGAATTACCGCAAGAAATTGAAGCAGCTCTTTTCAAATATTATTCTTGTTTTGATGAAGAGACTTGAGAATTAATTGTTGAAGAATCAGACTTTCAAAAAATTGAAAAAGAATTGTATGACTTACAGAATCAGAAAGAAGAATTGTTGAATTGGTATTTGAAAGATCGTGCAAACAGACTTGCTGACAACGCATGATTAGATAATGAAATCAAAAGGTTGCAAAATAGAATTAAGATCAATAACGCAAAAATTAAAAGAGTTGAAAAAATTGTTGATTATAATTTTAAAGAAATGTATAAGTGAAAAGCAATCGCATTTTGAAACTTTACAGTGAATTATAGAAAATCAAAACAAACAATAATTGAGAATCAAGATTTGATTCCCGAATCATTTGTAAAAAGAGAAATGATCGAAAAAGTTTCTATTCCAAAAGCAGACATTAAAAAAGCAATTGAGAATGGCGAAGTTGTTCCATGAGCTACAATTCAAGAAAATCAATCTTTATCAATTAAATAATATTATTATGAGAAAAGTTTGAAAATTAAATATAATATTTGAATTTATTTCTGAATATGTAAATGAGCGACTCGATTCAGATGACGAGTATATTCTCACTATAAAGAAAAAAAAGAAAACAAGAACACTTCAAGAAAATAAATTGATCCATGTATTGATTCAAATGTTTGTTGATGAAGAAAATAAACTTTGAAATAGATATTCACTTGATGAGATGAAAAATATCATGAAACTTGCATTGATTTGAGTCAAAGAGATAAAGTTTTGAGATTTTATGATTCAATATCCCTTGAAGTGAACTTCGGAGCTTACAATCGAAGAATGAATTGATTTTATAGAAAAAATGATCTTTTCATTAAACAAAAGATATTGATTGGATATTCAATCGAAAGACGATGAAAGATTTTTGAAATATTATGATCAATACATACAATAATTTTTAATTTTAAAACCGTGAAAAAATTTGCAGCAAAAACAATCCCCGAGTTAAGAAGACTCAAAGGAATAAATATTTCAGATATAAAAAAAGTAATGTCAAAACAAACATATTATAATTGGATCAGTTGAGAAGCTATTCCAAAAGATGAGACAATAAAAACTTTTTGTAAATTATTTGAAATTGATCAAAAAACTTTTAACAAATTATTAAAAAATACTTTAAAACTAAAAAAATAAATTATGGAAACTTTAATGAATTATTGAATCATTGCTTTGAACTTTATTGATCAAAATTTTACTTTTATATTTGCAATAATATATTGATTATTGATGATATATTTTCAATATAAATATTACAAAGAAAAAAAGAAAAATATTGTTTTAAAATGAAACATTAATACTTATAAAACGCTTTCTTTATCTTTAACAAGTCTTTTAATAAAATTTAATAAACAAAATAATAAATTAATTAAAACATTAAAAGAAGTAAGAAAAAACAGAGATAAAGTATATAAAAAACATCATACTCAAATTGCATATTATAAAAAAAGATATTTTGCTCTTGATCTTGTGATTCAAGATACATTCAGAGACAATCCGCCGTTTATAATTCTTATAAAAAATGATTTCTATGATCTACAAAAGAAAACTTTTAAAGAGTTGAGAAAAATGAAAAAAAATTTGCAAAAAAGAAATAATAATATATAGTTAATTACATACATAAAAACCGCGAAAAAAAATACATGCTTTGAGTTTGAAAATATAGTTTCACGACTAAATGAAAGCTGTTCTTTAAAGAAATAAGAACAGACAAAGCATATAAAAGAGATAGTTTTTCGCGATTCTATCTCTTTTATTTTGTAAAAAATTTAATATGAAAGAAACATTTTACTTCTCGCATGATTATAATGCTCGTGATGATGAAAAAATACTTCACATGGTTTCAGAAATGTGAATGGAATGATATTGACTTTATTGGTGAATTGTTGAAATATTAGCAATAAATGAATGAAAATTTAATTTAAACACTCAATGAATTGCTTATAAATTTAGAATAGATAACAAACTTATAACACAACTATTACACAATTATAATTTATTTATAATAGACGAAGAAGAATGAATATTTTATAATGCAAGATTATTGGAGCATTTTGAAAAAAGAAGTAAACAAAAAGAAAGAAAATCAGCAGCATGAAAAAAATGAATGGCTAAAAGGTGGGGAAATAATAACACAGTTATAACAGAAAATAACACAACTATAACAAACGATAACAAAGTAAAGGAAAGTAAAGTAAAGGAAAGTAAAGTAAATAATATTATATCTAAAGATATAACAACAGAAGTTGAAGTGTTTTGAAATGAAAATATAAATAAAATGCAAGAACATATAAAAAAAACAATAGAAGATACATGAAGAATTTATAAAGCATGAAAATATGAAAGAATGAGAATTAAAAATATTCTGACTTGAAAAGAGTTTTGAGAAGTTTGTGAAAAAGCAAAAATGAGCAGAAAAGATTTTGTTTTTAATATTATAAACTTAGCTTGAAAATTAAAATATTCAAAATCAATAAATAATTGAGCAGATTTATATTCAAATTATGCAGCCGTTTATAATAAATGACTTGAAGCAAAGCATGAACTTTTAGAAACTAAAATATTAAGAGAAATATGATAAATAAAGAAATAAACATTTATAAAGACTTAGTTGAAGTAAATATAACAGATTTTAACTGAAAAAATGAAATTTTATATTGGGAATGAACAAGAGATGAATTTGCTTTGAAGTATAGGACTTTGAAAGCTGTTTCATTTAAGATTCATTGATGAAGAGTAGTCACAATGAATAGAATTCAATGATTTGATGTTGCAAAATGAGATTCTAAGACATTACAACACAAAATATGATCATTAGATGAATTGGATCAAGAGAATATAAAATTGCATGTAAAAAAATATAAATCTGATTTCAAAAAATATCCAACAAATGAATGGATTAATAATTTAATAGAAAAGATTGTGTTTCCAGAAAAACAACAAGAAATTGAATTTAAAAAGCAGATAGAATCTCAAAATATTGTAAAATTAAAATTAAAAAGAATAAATTATTTTAATAAACTGAATTATCAGTGACAAAAAGAGATTGAAGATGAAGCATGGAAATCAGTATTCAAAATAAATGCAAATTATAGTAAGCATGATATAAAAGCAAGAATTTTGTTCAATAAATATAAAAATCAAATTTTAAATGACTTAATTGACACTTAATTATGAAAAGTGATGAAGGATTCAATGAAGATGATATGGAATATATTAAAAAAGTGAATTGTGTTGTTCTTAGATTAAAACATTACAATAAAATATAATTATGGTTAAAATATGACATTATGTATATTGGGATATATACTGAATAAAAAACAATCCAAGTAAAGAAGCAATGGAGAAAGAGCTTGAGAAATTGAGTAAAATTCAAAAAAGACAAATGGAGAAAAGTTTTTCAATTACTAATTCCGATTTAGTACAAAGACAAAATAAGATTAATATTTTAAAAAAAGCATTATGAAAATAAAACAACTAATTGATGAATTGTGAGAGCTATCAAGAAAAATTGAGCATGAGTCATGATCGAAAGCATTTATTTCAAATTCTGAAACAGTAAAGTGGTATTGAAGACTTGTTTCAATTTTAGGTGAATTATGATCTGAATGAATTCAGATTGAATCAATTGTTGAAAATTGAATTCAGTTCTGTTGATCATGTCGCCAAAAAGTTTCTTTAAGAAAAAAGAGAATCGACAAAGCAATGGTTTCGGCTCTTATAAAATCTTTTAATTTTGTAATTGCTAAACAAGAACAAACTTTTCAGATTCAAGAAATTTGATTCACTCCGATTGAATATTGAGTTGTCAATCATCTTGTAAGATTTGGCTTGTTATATAAAAATTGAGACTTTTGACAATGAGTTTATTGAGTGCCGAGAAAAACTGTATCACAATTTTTGTCTTGAAAATGGAATGTTGCTGAATATTATGAAACAGATCCAACAAAGCAAGAATGAGAAGAGTGAAGACGCGTCATGAGTGAAAAGAGAATTTATATTTCAGAAATTCCGAGTGTTTCAGATTTACAAAAAGAATATTGAAAATGATTGACTCAATATGAATGGAATGAAAATTTCGAATAATTTATATTATAATTTTAAGAAAAATGAGAACAAAAATATTATTAAATGAATGAACAGAGATTGAAGTGAAAGAATCAAGAGCAGAAATAAAAGAAAAAATCAGAGACCAAGTTCAAGTTGAGAAAATGCCTTTTTGTTGAAAAGATTTTCATTTTATTGAAGTAACAATGAAATATTATTGAACTCTAAAAGTATGATTAAAATGAATACCTATTCCAGAAAAGCCGCAATATATAAAAACTGATTTATATTTTAAAAGGATTTTATTTATTTATGAATTATAAAAATGATTAATTGCAAAAAATGTTGAATGCTGAAACTTGAATTAAAATCAAAGTGTGCGTGTAATGTAAAAAAATTTAATGCAGATAAATTATCTAAAAAAACAAGAAAAGAAAAAGCTCCAACTCCGATCAAGGCTGTTTCAGACAAAAAAGCGAAAGAAAAAAGAGAAAGAGGATCTTTATTGCAACATTATGCAAATTTGGCGGGGTGACATTTTGACAAATATTGAGATTGAGAGTGTATGTATTGTTGAAATAAATTCAATATTGATCAAGATTTTGTTGATAATCGTGTCGCATTTGCTCACATATTGGCGAAAGGAGATGTATTATTCAAGCATTTAGCGATGTTTAAGAACAATATTGCGATTGTATGCAGCGAAACTTGTCACAATGACATGGATCAAGAAATTTGTGAATTGAAAATCAAGCCTATTTTAAAAATAAAGATTGAAAGTGGTGAAACAATAGATGTGAAAAATTTATCTTCTTATGTTGAATAAATGAAAGAAAAAGACATTGAAAACGCTATTTATGAATATTTAAAATTAAGATGAGCTGTTGTTGAAAAGCTGCAAGGTTGAAAAGTTTTGATTGCTAAATGAAAATATAAACACATGATGACTCTTCAAAGTGAATGAGCTTGTGACATAACTTGTTTTTATAGATGAGAATATATTTGAATCGAAGTGAAAAAAGATCAAAAAGAAATTGGTCATTGGTTGAAGCAAGAAAAGAGATTTTATTCATGAGAAAAGATTCCGAAATCTTATAAAAGGGAGGAGTATCAAATCAAATATAAACAAAAAATATTGAAAAATTTTTGAACTTTCATTCTTACTTGTGAGCTTAAAGAAGTTATTGACTATATTTTAGAAATGGACGAAAAGTCCAAAAAATAGTTGCAAAAAATAAATAAAACATTATAATTATATTACTTTTAATTCTTAATTTTGGATTTATGTCAGCATTAAAAAAATTGTTTTTGTGAATAATTAAATATTTATTTATTACATGAGTTTTATTGTGACCGGTTTTATTGGTTTTATTATGACTTGATCTTGTTTCAAATCTTGAAATGAATTTTCTCGATGAATGGAGTTTTTTAAGAGTTTTATTTTATATATGGTTTGTAATAGTTCAGATTGCATATTTTTACACAGAGTTTGAAAAAGAAATCAAAAAATTTTTATAATTTAAAACAAGATCATGAAAAATTTGCATATAGACACTATTGACGCAAAAGACTTCTGACCGGATTATTCAAAAGCAAAACATACACAATGGATTTTGAAAGATCTTCATTTGAATGACGAAGCAAGAGAAGTATTTCAAGAAGAACTTCGGGATTTGATGTTGAAAAACAAGATCCGTGTTTGAAAAATGTGTTCATTAGAAGAAAATTGAATGCAACATAAATAATATTTTTTAATTTTATATAAATGAGAATATTAATCACAATCATTTTATTATGATTTTATTGAAACACTTATGCAGATGAATTTTTGTTTGATTTATTTATATCAGATACAATCAACGCAGAAGAACTGATCTTTTTGCTTGAAGATGAATGAGAAGTTGAAAAAGAGTTTGATTTATATTTTAAAGAATTGTTATGAAAGAAATATTAAAAACAATAATTACTGCATGTTTGATTATATTTATTATTTTATGAATATGATGTTCAATTTGAAAATATACAGATATTGAGAACGCAAAAAATGAAATTGAATTCATTGAGGTATGTGAAAGATTATGAAAATATAATTCAGAGCTTGAAAATTGCGTGATTGACATGTGAGATCATTATGAATGATTCTATAATATAAAAACCTTGAAGCATATACAATTTGTAATTGATAATTTTTAATAATATGTGTAAAGTTATTATTTTAAATAGAGAAAATTGCTTGAAAGTTATGAGAGAAGCAAGAGAAAATTTGAAAAATATTCCGACAAGAACAATGTCTCCATATATAGACGCAACTTGATATGAGAAAGAATATAAAGAAGTGTTTTGAAATCAATATGATCAAATATGTTTTATAACTAAAAAACTATAATATGTGAATTGAACTTTTAAAGCCTACGAAATCAAAAAGAAAAAGACGCATGACAAGACAAGAGAAAATTGATGAAATGAAAAGGAGGAAAAAAAGAAAATAATATTTTTTAATTTATGAATTTATGGAAAGAGAAATAAAGTTCAAAGCGTGGGATTGACAAAAAATCATTCAATGTTGAATTGTTTGTGAATGAAAATGATATGAAGATTGGAGACATTTTGAAGACGGGATTTCAGCGTGAATGAATCTTATGCAATATACATGAGTTAAAGACAAGAATTGAGTTGAGATATATGAATGAGATATTGTTTCAGATGATAGTCAATGAGGACTAATATATTCAATTGAATTTCATGAAGCATGTTGATATTGTGATCCTACAAAAAATTATTATCTTACAAGTGATATGAGTTCAGTATTTGAAGTAGTTTGAAATATATATGAATAATAATTTATAAATAATAATTATGAATTGAAAAGAATTGAGAAAACAATGATTCAAGGTGAGATCAAAAGTTCATTTGCATTTTAATTGAGAAATAAGGCGTTGAACAATAACAATCTTGAAAAAGGATCAAATGAAAGTTAAAATGGAAACATGAGAGATTGCCGATATATCTTTCAATGAATCATAATTGTTGCATTTTTCAACAAAGAGAATAATATGAGTTAGAAATAAATATTTACTAACTCTTTTTTTATGGAATATAAATTTTGAACATGAAGACCTCCAAAGTTTGAAAAGGCAGAAGATATGCAAAAACAGATTCAAGAATATTTGAGCAGCAATATTGATAAAATGAATATTAAAACATATTATGATGTCAAAGAAGTTCCCGTTTTAACGATTACATGACTTGTTCTTTATTTGGGTTTTGCAGATAGAAGTTCATTCTATAAGTACGAGAAAAAAGAAGAGTTTAGGCACACAGTAAGAAGAGCAAGAACTTTTATTGAGAATACTTATGAAAAGCAGCTTCAATCTTGAAACGCTACATGAGCGATTTTTGCATTGAAAAATTTCTGATGGAAAGACATTCAAACTCTTGAATGAGAAGTAAATGACAATTGAGAAAGAAAGTTTGTGATCGAACATAAAAAAAGTAAATATGAAAATCTTGATAAAGATTGAAACGAACAGAAAGATGAAAATGATGTTGTATAATATATATAAATGATAGAAAATTCACGGGGTTTTGAAAAATACAATTGCTTTAAATAGA